>Ga0208019_1000044_pt1 | contig 57255 bp, 37 predicted proteins | sample CB_VirMetaG_5_FD_184540 | JGI IMG/M metagenome (GOLD analysis project Ga0208019, IMG submission 184540) | Freshwater to marine saline gradient viral communities from Chesapeake Bay - CB_1508_1D Viral MetaG (SPAdes) (version 4) | ecosystem: Environmental > Aquatic > Marine > Coastal | place: USA... | reverse complement strand
GCTTGGCTACGACGACCAGTCATGGCAAAGTTTACACCTTTTTCAATCGCAGTCACATCAAACTTACCATTACCATTGAGATCAATAACAATAGGGTCTGATACATTGCAAGGGACAACTTCAAAAATCTTTACAGCAGCCAAAGAGAACTCATCTGTAATGCCCTGCTCGACCGCATTGGAAAAGTCGGTTTTTGCTTGGGCATACAAGAACTCTTCGTCTCCGTCTGTTGGGACAAAATCCTGACACAGAGGAGTGCTTGTTACTGCTTGCGAGATTGTATTGACAGCCTCATCATAAACAGGGTCGAGAAGAGCAATGTTGGCATCGCATACTTCGATAGGGTCAGACATTACTGGATAATCAGCCTTGTATCCATTGGTAGTCAGCCAGTTATTCATTGTGTTGATAAAATGCTGACGACCAACAACAAGCCCTTTTTCCATAGAACTCTCTACCGCTGTTGGGGTTTGATTACAAAGACCTCCGGTTTTCATCTGAACTTGAATTACAACACGGGTTTTCTCTAGACCACTAATAGCACCCTGTTCGTACCAAAAGTCCTGCTCTGATAGTTCAGAGTTGAAGTTTTGTCGTTCGGTTTGTAGTGCTGCTGCCAGTTTAGAGTAAGCACTCGACCTTGCTTGATCAACCAAATACTCGCAACTAGCCTCTGAAAGTGGTTTTGTATTGTTATAAAACTCAACAAAAGGACAACTAGAGACCTCTGGCAAATCCACTTCTGCTCCCCATTGGGTTCCTCCGTCATAAAGACCGAGATCTTCTAGGGCTAGATTTACCTGATTTACATAAAGACCTTCACCTACACTAATCCCAGCAAAGATATTTTGCCTTAGAGATTCAATCTCAGCAAGATCTTCTGCCGTCAGATCGGCGAGGGTTACACCCTCTACCTGCTCTGTTTCAGTAGACTCTTCTGGAGTAGTTTCAGTTTCGGTTGGTTCAACTTCCGTCTCTGTGCCAGTCTCAACTTCCGTTGGAGTTGTGCCTGTTCCAGTTTCGTTTGTCGTTCCAGTCTCTTCTGTCGTAGTGTTGACAGGAGTAGTTTCTGGGGTTGTTGTGCCATTATCATTTGCTCCTGTAAACTTTACACCAGTTGTCTGCTCTGTTGTAGTATCCTCTGGTGTGGTTGTATCTTCACAGCCAGCCAATCCAAAAACAATCAGTGTCGCAATAAAAAAGTTCTTCAAGTTATTCTCCTTCGGTTTCTTCAGTTTCTTCTTCTTCAACTACTTCTTCTTCGTCAGTAGTTTCTTCTTCGGCAACTTCTTCTTCGGCATCGGCTTCTTCTTCAGCCTCTTCCTCTTCTTCTGCTGCCTCTTCGCCTTCGACTTCTTCCTCTGCTTCTTCTTCAGCAGGGGCTTCCTCTTCGGCTTCTTCTTCTACCTCTTCTTCTGCTGGCTCTTCTTCCGCTTCTTCTTCAGCGGCTTCCTCGCCTTCAGCAGCATCTGCTGCTTCTTCTACAGTAGTTTCTTCCTCTTCTTCACAGCCAATGAATGCTGCTGCAAAAGTGAAAGCGGTAAATAAAATAAATAAATTCTTCAAAATAAACTCCTTTATAGTTCAGTTGTAAAAGTGCCTTTTCCCATTGGCACTGAAGCGGTCCAACCAGAAAATACTTCTTCGTTCTGACGAAGATCTCCTAGTGTGACCTTAATGGTCGCAGCAACAGTACAAGAACCTTCCTTGTAATCCCACTGCTCAACAGTTCGCTCAATGAAACTGTCCATATCCATATAGTTAGAAGTCAGGAAATCACTAAGTTTTTCAGTAAATCCTTCACTTCCAGCCTCTGTTCCTTCCATAGCCTCAGTAAAATCTGACTCCATATAGTCTGGGACAGAGTTCATAATAGGCTTGTTACCATAAACAGCCAAAACATTTACACCACTATTGATTACCTCGACCAAAGTTTCTACTGTGCTTGTGTTTTCCACTGCCCATTGCTCAAACTCATCATCACAATGACGACCTTCGTAGACATCTTCATATGTCAAGGTAATCAAAGTATCATCGCTAAGTTGGATATCTTCCAATTGACTCATTAAACTCTCCTTTATTAAAAATTAAAACTGCTGATAAACTTTTGTAAAAATGCATCTTCCGATGACATAAGCCTAGCGGCTTTCTTCCTCTTTAGGAATTCTCTTTTCGGCATTTCGCCTACATCACTGTACGGAGCAACTTCTATTTTGTATACTTCCGCACCATATTTAATTAAGTTTTCAATCAAACCCGATGCTTTCTCTTCGGCATCTGGATCCAAAGCAACATAAACTGTCGTATCATTAGAAATAATGCTTTTAAACAACTTAGATTGCTCCTTCAACGACGATCCCAAGATAGGTACCGAGTTTTTCCCAGCGACTATAGCATCAAATACTCCCTCTGTCAAGATTAATTCTTCATCCCAATCAATATAAAGTTCATTAAAGATGATTTTGCTCTTGGAAGTTGGCGGATTCATGTACTTTCGCCAGTCTCCCTGATAAGTTCTGCCAATAAAATAGTTGCAATCACCATTTTCGTTGAATGAAGGAATAACAATTCTTCCTCCGTATTCTCCGCTCGGGCAATATCCTATCTTCCAGAACAAAATGTCTTCTTCTGTAATCCCTCGTCTCGTAAGATAGTTCCGTGCTTTAGTAGAAAGCAAAGATCTGCTTTTATTTGCGAGGGATACGAACTCATTTGGGAGTTTTACGATCTCGTCCAACTCTTCCTCTTCTTCAGGGAAGAGAGAGGCAATAATCTCGTCAAACTGCTCGATTTCATATTGACCTGAAATCTCCTTCCATTTGGCTTTGAGGTTGAAATCGGCATACTTTCGAACAAGGCGACCAATGTTAGTGCCGCTGTATTCACAAATCCAACATTTGAAAACATTTTTATCAATGTTTACACTTAGTTTTCTCTTGTGGTGATTACATTTAGGGCAAGTGAAAAGATATTCGCCTCCTGACTTGTTGTAGCCACCGAGGAAATCTTTAAGGATTGTTATCTTTTCGCTGTTGGACAAGTTCGTATCCTGCTTTTGCTATTACAATACTATCGGCAATGTCGTAATATTTAGGTTTGAGATTGCCTGATTTCGTGTACTCTACTACAAACTTGGGCTCGTTGTCAAGCAAAAACTGAACAACCACTTCTTTTGCCTTTTGTCCCTTGGGGATAGAAATGCCGCAGGATTTGCGAGCAGAAGCGGCTGAAAGGTGTTCTGGTTTCTTCTTTAGTTCTCTGTAGCAAAGGTAGGAAACTACGCCGTTGAACGAGGAAAGTGTTGATAAAGTCTTTGCTGAAGAAAAGCCAGAGCGAAACATTTGCAGGCTTTGCTCAATGAAGATGTGTGTGAAATTGTAGTTATAGTCTAGCTTCAGTTCCAAGAAATAAGCATAAACTCTTTCGTATTTCTTATACACATCTGGGTAGTGGTTTTTATTTCGCAGGTCTAGTGCTTCTGTATGTATAATATTGCCGTCTTTGTTCAAGATGGTAATACCAATAATACTAGTTGAAATGTCTAATCCTAGAATCATTTAATGATTATAGCAGGTTACAGATTAAATGTCAAGTTTTAATTTGAAAGTGAGATCTCTTTCTTCTGTCTTTTTGATTGGAGTTGCTAGTTTGGCGATTCCAATAAGATTTTTATCTTCGTCGTAAATACCAATCTTGGAAACGTAAGTTATTTTTTCAAACTCTGCATTGTAATCTGAATATGATCCACTAACAATATTCTTTGGCATTTTCTTGCCGTTTTCAACATAGCCAAATGTGCCTGTTGTTGGTTGAATATTTGCACTCGCTGATGCTACAAAAGTTGGATTGCTTGAGAAATTAAGAGATCCTCTCTCTGCTCTTGCAAACATTGTCATTCTTGGAATGGTAGATGATCCAGAAAACTTCAGTTCAAAACTGCTGTCTGGAATGCTGTACCCCAAGCTGGCTGTCTCTGCTCCTACTCCGTAGTAAATCCACCTTGGTGGAACAGCAGATCCAATATAGTTTTCTGTGTGATCCGGATCTAAGTCCCAAGAGCCTGTTAGAGCTATGAAGCCTTCATTGTAAAATACTACTCCAGCAACAGATCCAGATCCATAATCTGACCCAAGATTGTTTGCTGCTCCAGAAACCTGAATGAGTTCTCCGTTTCCATGTATGTCTTTTAATCTGGCTGTCAAAGTACCAGTAACATAAAAGTTAAGCTCGACAGTTCTTTTCTTGATTGAGTCTCCATAGAAAATAGAAGGTATAGAGATCAAGTTTATTGCCTGATCAGATTTGTCTCCCAAAGAAGACGTATAGCTGTAATGCCTGCTAACTGTTTTGTAATAATCAAAAGAAGTCTGAAGTGCTTCTATTCGATTTCTGTCTTGACCTTGTGAATAGTAGTTTCTAGAAATACTAGCCGACAAAGGATAGCTTCCAGTAATCGTATCACCATATTGGAAATCTGTATTAAACTCGCTTTTTGAAATGGTTTTGAAAGCAGACAAGCTTCCATCTTTTGTTATAAAAGGATAAATGAACTCAGACTCTGGTCTATCAATGTTGAGTTCATACAAACTAGTGTATCCAACTGGAACATTTGTAACAGTTGTTGCGCCTCTCGTTGCTGCTTGTTCTGGAGTATTATTATAATAGATGGCGTTTTGGTATATAAAGAAGTTTTCTCTTGGATATACCTTAACTGTATTATAAATTAAATCATCTGGTCCAAACTTGTAATAAGGCACAATTCACTACACCTCCTAGTAGTCAAGTCTAACTCTCAAGGTAAGCTCTGTTTCCGGAGTTTTCTTGAGAGGTTCTGAAAGCTTTGCTACTGCAAGTAGTTCGTTTGTTGCACTATACAGACCGACAGTTGTGATGTAAGACACTGGCTGGTCGAGGGTTGTTTCTTTTACCCTGATTTGACTTGACGACAAGTACGTTGGATTAGAGCTATAGTTGAACTCATTGTGACCTGCTCTACAGAAATAGATTGTAGAGTTAAGCTCAGTTGTATTGTTAAAACTTACATTGTAAAGTCTGTTTCTAACCATATCAGCAGAGCCAGAAATGGAGGATCCTGTTATGAAAAGTTGCTGCCCTTTTGCATCAAAAGAAGCAACATCTCCAGTTTCATCGGCGTTTGTCCTATACATATTCAAAGGCTTGCCTTGTTCAATAATACCGTTATTAAAATTGTCATCATCAGAGTTTCTTGTATTAAAGATAGATCCAGACAAGACAGCGATTCCGGCTTGGTAATATACTAGACCAACTGCGACTTCCTCGTTCTCAAGAGTGTCGCCAGCAGCGCCTCCATCACTAGCTGTTGCATAAAGGATTCCATATTCGCCTGCTGGGGAGTTTGTGAAATATTGAGAAGACCCACTTAAATCGGCAACTTTAAATCTTTTCTCAAATGCAGAGCCATCGTATGATCCAGTCTGAGTTGCTCCAAACTCCATCTCGAAGCTTCCTCTTTTGATTTCATCTTTTTGAAGAAGTCTTGCAAAGTTAAAGAAATAAGCAGTTTGAATTTTGTCTCCACCTGTCAAATCTCCGTCTGCATCAAACTCTCTAATGTTTCCGTTAACATCGTGACCAACAAGAACTTGAGCCATTTGGTTGTAAATGTTGATTTTATCCAAGTTCTGAGTGTTGGTGCTGGAAGACAATGGCGAGTTATTAGAATATCCAACTGTAATATCAAAGATGTGATTGGCTGAAGAACTCAAGTATGGATAGTCATATACTGACTGAAACAAACCATGTGAATAGTTTTTGATATTGGTGGCTTCCGCATCAGACTGCCCACCTTCATTGTATGTTCCAGAAACAATAGATCCAGTTACAGGAATGCTTTCATGCAATAAGGTTCTTGTTGTTGTAACGTCGTTATTTAAAAACTGTTTAAAAGTTGTTGCCATTTTTAATCCTGCCTATTTTATACTACTTTTGCGTATCTAATTGGGATATCTATTCTGTATCCAGTTGTTGCTCCGGTGATTCTCACTATTGTGTCGATGTAACTATAGGACGAAATGTGGACAACACTGCATGATGCTCCCGTTGACCATGTTGCCCCAGTTACCCCGATTCTCTCAAACAAATAAGTGCTTGTTTGCAATTCAATGCTTGGCTTAAGCTTGAATTTGAAGCCTACTCCACGAGGTCCTGCAATTGGACTATCAGATGCATTTGTTCCAATGTTTGTAACAAAGAAATCAGTTCCCTGACCTGCGTTTGAAATATTGTATGTCGCTATGTTGTCATCATCTAAAAATGAATATGATACAACTTGACCGGCTGGAGTCGTCAAAGATCCGAGTCTGTTGTCCATTTCAACAATAAACTGAGTTTCAACCAATGTTGTGTCTAGTGTCGATGCTGGTGAAATCGCTGTCGTATTGAGACCTTGATGAACTACGATGTTCTTTTCAGGCGGCTCTGAGTCAAACCCCTTGAATACTCCGACTCTTCGGTCAGGCATCAAAGCCGTAAAAGTATCGTCAGAAGTTTCATCAACCCCAATAACATAGGATCCACTAGCCTGACATGTCTCATTATTCATTGGAGTGGAGCCACCTACAAATCCGCTGGCGTCACACAACTCAATAACTGGCAAAAAGAGAAGATTAGTTTGTGGAATGGAGATGAGTTTGCTTTTCATTGTAGAAGTGTTGTTAGTAAACGCTTCCAAAACCGGAGTTCTCAAGATATTGATATCATAGTAAGCAGAGCCGCTAGCGTTTGCTCCATCAACGTAGTTAGCATTTTGATACTTTGAGTAATCGATTTCATCGTCCCCAAAAGCATACTTTGCAATCTTAAAGGATCCATCTCCTTGTGCCAACCTAGCACGACCAGCATCGGTCAAGACAGCATCTAAAATAATGTCTCCACTGTTATCTAAAAAGCTCATTCGTTTTCTCCTAAAACTAAACTATTTTGCCATATAATTAGCACTTTACTGTAAATAGTGTGATATTTTAAATCAATCGCATAAATTTGTGTTTTCATTGCCGTCTACAATGTGCCTTGTCTTGAATCGCATGTTCAAATCGATCATCTTTCCAGTTTGCTTAGATTTGATCCTAAACTTGAAAAGTTTGTCATTCCATAGTGACTTCTCTGCGATTCCCAAAACTGGATCTGTCCCCGTTACAGCAGTCTGATCATCGACAATCCCGGTTTGATCTTCATTAAGAATGATTTGATCATCGGCAGCATCTATCATTAGATATCTTCTAAAAGGCTTTGAGTTCGTGTGATCTTTTGGGCTATCAAACTTATCCAAGATTTTGATTATCGGATATGTTACATCTGAATCTTCTACCATCTCTACCTCATAAACTGGTGAAGGATTAGAGATATTTCCATGGCGATCTATTGTTCTGAATGTATAGTAGTACTTAATATTTGTTGCGATAGTATCTTCATATCCTGCTTGCAAGTTTTCCATGCTAACTGTGGTAACCAAAGCATTTGAAAAGTTTTGATAACCTGTAGGCTTTTTACCTGCTATTTTAAATACTTGATATCCCAAAGCCACATCGTCTGACTTGAATCTTAGTGTTGGATTGTACAAGGACCCATCTTTAGTTCTTGTAAATCTGCGTTGATAGAATCTTAATGTGTCAAAAATAAGCGAATCACCATCTTGGATTGGCACAGGAATAAGATCTCTATCTCCAGTCTGATTCTCGAAAGTCATTAAAAGCTTATTTTTCTGCCCAGATAACGGATAAATATTCGTTAATGGAGGCATTGGTGGATTGTCCACAATTGCAACTCTCGACTCTTGATAATAAGGGACTGTTATAACTCTGACTGTTGGTCTGTACTTTACTTCAATAACAGATAATCCAATCTGCTCAGTTGTGTTAGATGTTGTTTTATTGATCCTGTTAAAAGTTGGGTGTCCGCCAAGTCCGCCATTGGGAGCTTGGAAAGAACCAATATAATCTGTATCCAGATTAAAGTTTCCGTACTTATCGTTTTTATCTCCCGGTATAGAAGTGTTCTCTGCTATGCTAGAAAATGTATCTAAGTCAGCTTGCTGTTGAACTGTTGCCTTGTATTTGTACTCTGTACCGATTACCATCTTAATCGCTTCGATGGTATAGCTATACTCTCTGCCGTATCTAACTTGTGTATCAATGTACTTTATTGTATCTTGCAGCAAGCTAGGAGGAATGAAAATGCTTTGAAGAGTTGTGTTTTCAAGGTTGTCTCTCTTGGTGATTTGATACATGATTGTTTCAGAATAAGCCATTTTGCTAGCTTTTTTGTCTGCTGAAAAAATGTCATGCAATCCTCTGGTTTTTTCTGTCACAAACTTTTGGAACTTTGGCATAAACTTTAATAATCCAAAAACCTTTTTTGGAGAAAAGTCTTTTAAAGCGTCCACTAGTTCTTGATTGTTGAGACCAAAAAACTTTGTATGCCTCTGTATTGTGTTAGTTGGTCTAAATGGTTTCCAGTTATCTTGCGGATTATCTAAATACTGAATGTATGTTTCTAGCCAAGTAAGGAAGTTGTAATCTCCCACTGGTCCGTTTTGCAAAATGTATGATTCAGGAGTATCAGTTAATACTGCTGGTTTCTTTATTTTTGATGCAATGGAGCGATTGTTGGTTAAGTTTGGCTCAAAACTAGAATATACACCGGAGTTCAATATTCCCTGTTCTTCTAGTTCTTCCCAAGAAGCAAATATAGAATTAAGCTCTCCTTCAGATAAGCTTCCCAGTGGCTTGTTTGCTGTATATATGTAACTTAGCAAGGTTTCATAAAACTCCAATAGCATTCCGCTTTCTTGAAGCATTATGCCAAGTTCACCTAGAGGCTCCTGTTTGAAAGTAATCTCGGTGTACATCGGAAACTGATACTTGATATCATCTACTTTCTTTGTAAAATCGCCGATGGGAGTTGCAAAAAACAAGTTGCTATAACGAAGAGATTCATCTTGATCTGCATCCAATCCACAATATAAAAGCTTGCTTCCATATTTGTCAAACTCGTACTTTAACTTTTCTGCATCATTTTTATTAAATGCATATGCATATATGTTCCCAATAGCTAGCTCGTTGTTCACAGATGCTTGACCAGAGTCTGCTGCTTCAGGAAATAGCTGAAAGTTGTTTGTTGCTTTTTCCCAGAAGGGGGCTGTGAAGTTATATACAGGGACGATATCGGCTATAGCGTCGTTTTGGTTTAGTTCATCTGAAAACATCTCGACAACTTCATCTGATAATGAAGCCTTGCAATAAAAAGAGTGATCTTCATAGTTATCTGGTGCGTATACTCCAAATGCTTTTGAGAGTATGTTGTTGGATATTTGTTGTATACTGTTGTCTTCTTCTTCCGGGGTCTCACCTAGATTGTACTTTTGTATATACGGAAATACCCCATCCCAGTTTGTTTCTGATTCAGATTGATCAAAGAATACTGTTGTCTCGCTGTATCCGCTTTTGTATCCGTCGGATACAATGTTTGCTTTTATACCTTCATTTTTGATCTCTAACCCACTGAATACAGTTAAGGGAACTGTGTTTTTAACATCGTCAGAGTTCCAATAATCTGTTGCAGTAGAGTTTTTGTTGAGATTTATTGCTGCCTTAGAATAGTTGTAGTGAACTTTCAAGTATTGATTGAACCCAACATTTAAAACTGGTGATTTAAAATCGAAGGGCTTATTTGGAGTATACACGCTTGGCTCAGTGAACTCGAAATGCTCAACACCATTTTTGAAATAAGCTGGGATTGTTTTATACAAAACTCCGGGCTTTATTTCTGAGTTAAAGTAGAAGGAGGAAATTATCTTAGATAGAGATGCAGGGTCTGTCTTATTCTCACTAAAGTAATTTGCATTTCCTTCTCCTCCCATTTCTTCTAGTTTTTTGGCTAGTTGATTCCGTGCATATGTTGGACCGATCACTGGATCTAATACCCAAAAGAATCCGAGTGATTCTCTGATTGGATCTGCCGGGGACATTCCAAAGGCTTTTGTGTCAAATGCTCCGGGGATGATTCCATTAGATGTAACAACTGTATGTTCAGAAATATACTTACTTTCCTCTAAATCAGTTGGAAGTGAAGATCCCTTGATTAGACCTGTTGCAATGGAGGTATTAATCGATCCGGGCAATCGCAAATCTAAAGGATTAATCTTGTCCTGCTGTTGAAATACAGCGATAGAATTGACATAGCTTTTTATAATCGAATCTAATGTATTCTTTGTCATTTCATTTGGATAAGACATAATATAAATCCTTAGTAAGAAGACTTCTTGCCGGTTGTATTAGTTGTTTCTGTGGTTCTTCTTTTTTCCTGCATTATAGCAGATTTCGTTTGTATTGTTGCATTTTTATTTGCAGTCATATTTGTTTCTCTTCCAGTCGCCGAGTAACCTTTAAGCAGCCACCCTAAACCTTTATCTCTTAATCTTTGTTCGTTCTGACCCGTTGTAGATTCTAGAGCTTTCTTTTTGGTTTCAGCAGCTATTTGTTCTCTCGGAAGTGGGTCTGATAGCCCATCGTCTAATCTAGGTGCCTCTAATAAACCAGATTGAATATACTCAGGTCTAATCAAGTCATTTGGATTTCTTGTTTCAAACCTTTCTGCTCTTTCTGTCTTGAGTCTCCCAAGAGACACGTCAATTTCAGTTCGTGGAGGAACAGGAAGAGCTTCTGCAACGTCTACTTTCCTTACAAAGAAATATTCATCTAGAGTTGGTAGATCAATGTTTTCACTTTTATATATACCATAAGAGGTAGTATAATATCTCTTTATTCTGCAAAGCATAAAGTTATTATCTTGAAAACTGTTTTCTAATAAATCTTGTTCTGTGAGATCTTCAAAGATAGGGTCTGAAACGTTTAACTCTTCGTTTCTTTTACGAAAACCTTTGAATACTTCAATTCTGCTCAATATCTTATGGTTCAACATAATGTATGGAAATCCATCGATATTTCTAAACGGATCCCTGTTCTGCTGAACATAGCTCGTGATTATGTTATTTTTTGAAGTTTCAGGGTTATTTGTAGCCAACAACAAGGCTTTGATATGATTTGGAGCCTTTTTAAGTGGTGGCTCCATTCCATTCTTTGTAGCTTCTAAATATTGCTTCTTGAAGTTATCTCCACCGTAAACTTTCGAAGGGTAGTAAAAATCAATAGTGTTCGCATTGCCACCATTTTTATCATTTCCTTGCAAAAGAGCAAAGTCATCTATATAAAGAACCATTGATAAAAGCTTATTTACATTAACACTAGTATCTAAAATGTAGTCTTTGAAGTCGTGCAAAAGAATATCGCTTGCAAAACCTACATCAAAACCAAACGGTCCAAAGCTAGTTGGAAAGATACTAGAAGTGTCCGGTGCTTGGGTTGGATTTGCTTCAATAGTACAGCCTTTATCGGCAAAGATTCGTATCAAGTCATATCTTTTTTGCTTTTCTGAATCGGTCAGATCTACTTGCGTCTGTCCTGCTTTGCCAGAGTTTGGTTCAAATCCATTAACATTTGTATTTAAATCTAAAAATCCATACTGCCTTATCTTAGATCCGTACATATCAATGAAGAACTCAGAAAAATCCTGTGGTCTATTATCCATTGCTGCGCCCAAAGAAAAGAATGGTCGTTTTCTGGATACATTGATGATTGATGGGGACAAGAAAGTATACTTTGTCGATAAAGCAGTATCGTTAGGGTTTAGAATTAAGTTCCCTAGAGCAGTTCCTGTTTGTACGTTTACTTCTGTGCTTGCATCTCCATTATCTCCAATATTAAAAAGCTTTTGCATTTCTAAATCAAATCTTACTTTTAAGTTTATATTTGTAAAAACCTTCAAGCTTGAATCAACAAAAGGATCTATAGCAGATGTTTCCAAGTCAGAGGAAAGAAAATCAAAACCATGACTTGGTGGAACAGATGCGTCATATAAAGTATTGAAAACTTTTTTTAAGAGAAACGTTTTTTCTTTCGTGTTGGCAACAATATTTGGGTTATTCTCTATGTGCGGATCAGTAGAGCTAGAAACCTCTTTTAACTTTACATATCCTTTAGCTGTTGCAATAACTTTACTTAGCTTTTGAAGAAAGTCATTAATGATATTGTAAGTCAATATTACCCCATCAATGCTTCCGGTGTTTGCGCTAGAAATATTACACAAGAAGTTGAAATATTTTTCCATCTCTTTTTGCACAAACTGTGGCTGAGTTACGGAAACTTTGTTTATCTTGTATAGATTTTCAATGAACAAGCTTATCGAAGAAGATATAAAGGTGCTAGAATACTTTTTAGAGAAAAAATCGTAAGCAGCAAAATTAAAGCGATCTGATATTTTGTTTGAAAAGTTTGGATCTGACATGTCATTCATGTATTCAATCCATCCTTTTTGGTTTTGTGTTCCTTGTAGTAATGTTGTCAATGCAGCTTTGATATTTTCCAGATATCCCAACATAGGATCAGTCATTCTTACTTGAACTTCATATTGGTATTTGCCGTTAATCTTTCTAGATACACCAGAGTCAACACCTGTAAATGTTCTGATTCCCGTATTAGAGTTGAGAAGCTTGACTTCAGATATTGTACATTCTATTTGTGATTTATAGTTTTCTTCTTTTCCCTGTTGCTCGACAGGATTATAAGAGTTTTGCAAAAGAATGCCTGAATCTCCGTCGTTTGAGAAACATATCATTTCAGCAAAATCTTGTTTTGAAAAGTTTGTTTTCACAACATTACTTTCTAATAGTTGTGCATCTCTCACTCTTTTACGCAATATTTTAAAGCTTGTTATCTTTGCTTTTTTAATAAGGCTGTTGAATTCTGTCTGGTTATTCAAAGACATTTTCATCAACAAGTCTCCAAACATGCTATTTGCAATAACAGATTTCGTTATATCAATAGAAAACAAAAATCTATTTGCACCATTTACATCTCTGGAGATATACATAGGGGAGAACAAGTTTGGATTTTTCTTTTTTAACAACTCTTTGGTATGCTTAGATGCAGCCGAAGTCAAGTTGATGATTGCTTCATCGTTCGTAAAGTAATCTGAAAACTCGTTTAAGTTAAAGTTGTAGTTTTCTAACTCTATCTTTTGTCTAAAATCTTTGATCTTTACATTTGGTATAGAAATTTTATCTAAGTAATATTGCGATTCTTGATTTGGACCACCATGCTTTGCGCCAGTCATCCATTGTCCATTAGCCATTTGATGAACTGGACCTGTATACCATGTGTTTTCAAGCTGCGAAAAGAAGTTAGCTACTTGATTTTGATATTGAGACAAAGATGCTGGTTGATTTTCTGAATATTTATACGCATAACTCTTGTCATCTAGCGCCCCATTTCTAATAACAATGTCACTAGCGACTCCTCCAAGTGTCAGCTTCTTTTCTAAAAGCGGACTCAAGTCTACATCTAAGCTATATCCCGTTTCACCTATTGTAAAAGAATCTTCAAGTTCGTCTAAGTCGAAGTATGTAAAAACAAAGTAAGACAAGAAATCAACATTGATGCCTCCAGCAGTAGCAGGTATTATCATCTTATACTTGAATGGTATCTTGTAATGTATTTTTCCAGTCGAGCTTTTTACTTTTTCGTATGGAAGTTCTGTTTGTATGCTTAAGTCAGAAAAATCTGATGTTCCATCTTCTTTTTCTAAAGCAGTACTGATGTAATCTGGTAGTTTTTCTGAAAAGTTTATGGATTCGTATTTTGTGTTCTTTTTTATTGCATCGCTTTCTTGTTTTTTTATAAGACCACTTTTTGGATTAACGTAGTTGTACACATCCGCACTAATGCTGTTGTGAAGTTGTTTGTTGATGCATTGAACAATTCCAATTTTTAAATACTTTGTAATATCTCCATCAAATAAAAAACTTAAATGTGTATTATTTTTGACTGGTAGTAGTGCATACAAGTCTAGGACGACTTCCATAGCTGTAAATGCCGAAGCTAAGTTTGCAGACCCAACAGAAAGGGCAGATATTTCGTCCTTATGTTGAATGTGTGGGTTTTGTTTTGTTTTTAAAACATTAGCATTATCATATAAAGATATGGACTCTATTTTAACATCTGGATAAAACGCTCCTATGCCTTTGGTTTTTTCCAAATTGATATTAATTGTCTTATTAGTAACAGTCATTAATCTTCACAAGGCTCCAAGAAGTTATTAGGCGACAAGCCACTTGCAACATCCGCTGCGTCAGGAGCCACTGCCCTAACAACATCTTCTATTTCATCATCAACTTTTATTTCAAAATAGTATTCAACGTATGACGAATCGATTTGTATATTATTATTTAGTTCTTCGCTAAACAATTTATTTTGACCTAAGTCTAAATATTCATTGTTTCTAAACTTCATTTTGGTGAGGATTTCTTCTTCTTTACCATCTCTAAGTTCTACCTTGACTTCATAGACTTCAATATCAAAGTTTGTTATGTCATCGTCTGTGTGCCCCTCAATAAGGTCGATAAGAGAAAAACCTCTTTTTATAAGAACCTGTGAGCCATCCTCATATACTGTTGGAGCATATATGGAAGTATCCGCATAGGTTTCTGGTGTCCCAAACTCGGTTGCTTCACCGTCGATAGTTAGGTTTGCAAGGGTTCCATTTTGAATGGCTGCAATCTCATTTGTATCTTCATCTCCTGTTATATTTCCTTTGCTAACAAAAGTTTCGTAAAAAATATCGACATTTACTTGAGGTATTCTTTCTACATCATGAGAGCCAGTTAGGTAATCCGATGATGAACTAACTTCACCAACTAAGCTGTTTAGTTCCCAATAAGGAACATAAAAAGAGTTAAGCTTGGAACTACCCAAAGGGCTCACTAAAGTATAGTTGTTTAGTTTGTTTGGTGGTGGAGCAGACAATCTTTTAAGGGCATAATCTCTTGCATTGGAAATCAATCCCTGATCTTCTTTTGTTTCTGAAGTTTCTATTATGGTAGAAATATTTGTCTCTAATCCGTAAGTTACAGTTTGTGCCTTTGGTCTAAGCGCACTCTTGATTCTATCTTCGGATTCTTTTTGGACTTCTTCGTATCCATTTTCTCCATGATTGGTATCATATATGATGTCATCATCGAAAAAGGCATAATAAGTTGGCTTAAACTTACCCTTTGACAGCTTGTGTTTGCCGTATTGGGTGAGTTTAATCTCGATTACTTCTTGTTTTCTATCGAAAAATTCCATATTACTAAATAGCTTTTACATTATCTTTCTGTTTTAATATTTGTTTCAAGATTGCCTAAAGGCTTAGTTGTGTTCGCTTGAGGAGTCTTTTTGAGAGATTCCTTTTTTGTTTCAACTAGTTTTCTACCAGTCTCATAATATTCACCGGTAAGAGCATCAAACTGGCTAACAACTTCTTCTGTTAACTCAGATTCTATTGCGTTATTATCAGTTGGGCTAAACGTAGCCTCGACATTCACTTTGGCTAATTCTACTAGTGAGCAGAAGTCATACGGCCAGTTATAGCTGTATTTAAGCTCCTGATCTCCGCTGATGTAGATTCCCTTAGCTGACAAGTCTTCTTCTGTGTCCTTATCAAATCCGCTAGACCTCTCTGATGTCTTTGTAAGAGAAGCATAGTTGTTTCTAGCTCTCTGCTTTACCTTAAAGATCATCCACCTAGTTTCAGGAGTAAACTGGTTGTTTGCAAACCCAAAGAACTCAAACTTACTTCCAACAGGATGTTCAATAGCAGATGTTTGTTTTTCTGCTGTCATAGAAATATCCGGCATTAAGTTCTGCCAAATGTAAGACAAGTCGTCACGACTCAAGGTATGCTCGAACTCAAAAATGTACATAACAAACGGATCCACCTTTTCTGGGTTTTTAACAAAATCCATTTGTGGCGGGATATAGTATTTGTTCATCTTAGTGATCATGTCACTGATCGATGTGGACGTAATATCCTCTTGTGCTCCAAAATCTCCAGCAACAACCGCTGGTTTTCCGTTTTGAAGATTTTCAAGCTGCTTATTGAAAATATGCTTTGTAATTGAAATAGGGTTGTTTTGCTTATCGATAGGAACAGCAACAATAGCTTCATATATCTTTCTAGAAGAAGCAATCTCTCCTATTCTCTTTTCAGTGTTTTCAAAACCACAAGCGTTAATCAAAGATCCTGTTAAAGAATCAACCTTTGGCAAACCTTCTGCGGTAAGCTTTTCAGGGAAACTTTCTCTAAGACCGAAGTAAATCCCCGAGTTTCCTCTTGGTGGATTACCAAAACCTTTCCAGATTCCTTTTGTGTAAAGCCTTTCTGATCCCGGTGCAGCGTTTCTACCGTCTCCGGGGGACCCTGCGCCGAGCGCTTCTGTATCCATCCCAAACATATTGATTGATGGGCATTCAAACTTTGATTCAATGACCCAACGATTGAAACCATCTTGCCCCAAGCCGGGAGTCTCAACTTGATTTGGGTGGTAGATTCCGTCTGGTCCGGGAGTAGCAGAAAACTGCTTTTGCTTTGATTGAAGTTTTCCAAACAAAGAAACCGAAGATGATAACTGCATCTGTGACAGACCCGCTGGAAACACCGATGTCCAAAATAGTGGGTCTTCATTCCACATTGGAACCGTTTCGTTTTTATTGAAATACACAGTTTCTATCTGGGCGTTTCCTAAAATGGCATCCAAATCAAACACCAATGTTTCTCCATCTTCAAGTCCCGGCTGTGCTTCCTTTGGAACAAAAGATATTCTCGCAACTGACGTTCCGTAAAAATAAGGAGGGCAATGCGGAGCATATGCTGGATCTTCTAAGGCAGAAGCTGCCGGTAGTCCATTGGCAACACTTCCGGTTCCAGATAAACCGTAGAAATAGTTTGATGTCTGATAAGGAGGTCCATAATGCATTCCACGAACAGAAGTTTTTGCTCCCTCTGCTGTCATTTGCTTGTCGCCATTTAATCTTTGAATGTAATAAATCTGATCAGCATCTGTTCTACCAGCATCCTTATCTGGATAAACATAGTATTCGAAAGATTCTGCCGGTACCTCATAGGACATGAAGTTGTCTGTCTTATACATCACTACGTCCATGTAGTACCTTTTTCCTGCCTCCATTGGCTTAAATTTTGAAGCTGGTTTCGATACAAAGTGAGATGGTGCTCTATCTTCTAAGAAAAGATTTTCTACCTCTGCGAAGAAGTTGTTCGACGCCAAAGAGTATAGAGAGTCATTGTTTCCTCTCCATTCTACAAATATTTGTCCGGCTGTAGATCCAGAAGCGCCGCTGCGGACCAGCCCATTGGTAGCATCTTCTTGCCTCAAATAGAAGCCGTCAATATGATCACGATTATTCAAACTTGAAGTCAAGTGAGGATAAACAAAAAACATATTAGAAGCTGGAAGTATTTCGTCTTCTCTACCCTGTGATGCAGTCACTGGAATATATCTTGCAGGGTTCAAAATCGCTTCGAAAGGAATATCATAGTTTGGTATATCAGACAAAGGTCCACCCGGATGAGATGTTCCAAGAGTTCCTGTTCCCGGATTAATAAAATAAGTCGCAGCCAATGCAGAGTCTCTCTGCATAAGATCTGTTGTCGGCAATGTCCCAGTGTGAACTGGGTAACTAACTGCAACTCCAGACTTTATAGTGTTGAAGAACACTCCGGGAGCAAAGAAAGGCTGATAAAGAGCAGCCAATCTTTCCATTTGACCGTCTCTCAAGTTCGAGCCAGTTAGATATTCGTATTTACCAAATGAAGAAGAGAACATTGATCCAAGCTGAACAGATCTCAATGCAGGATAAAATCCCTGATAAGGTAACAGTTTTTTGATTCCGTTACATTCTAATCTAAGTTTACTTAAATCTGCTGTATCGTTCTTTTTGTGGTCCTCTTTGAGTACTGCAAAGCTTGACAAAAAGTCACTATGAGAATAAATCTTAAAAAAGTCTTTATTTGATTTTCCACTTTGACCATCAGCGCTAGACGTATTCGCCAAAGAAGACCCAATCAAATCCAAGAAGTTGTTTGTATCCGAAAGAATACCATCGTTTACATAATGTTCAATGTGATCGGATACTCTATATTCTGGCAAAACAGAATAATCTTTGGCTATCCTCTTAATGTCATCAATATATTCTTCATAAGAATTAAACCATGGAGTTCTTCCTGATATTACATCAGCCCTATACGGTGGAATCAACGACAAGTTACCAGATGGAACTCTTGTCTGTCTCGTTGTGCCACCAAGTTCATGACGATGAATAGTTGTTCCACTTGGGACCATATTTGGGTATTCAAACTGAACAGAAGCAGTTGGAGCGTAAATATAATCTTCTTTGTTAAATGGTCCAGAAGCTGTCAAAGCGGTATCTACACGAGCCTTACCTTGAATGTTTGGTTGCAATAGTGTATAAATCCATCCGGCATATGAAAGTTCGCCATTTTTAGTTACATTATCCCATTTTATCTCATAATCACTTGAAAGAGTAGCACCACTAGGTCCAAGAGGTGCCAAGTATACATTATCTGCATCACTTCCATCACCATTTCTTGGAGCCAAAGAAGCCGAAGCCTGATATAAATCTAAATATGGCTGCTCTGCATCAAGCGGCCAGATGCTCAAATCTGACATTCCGAAATATGAAGACCCACTAACAACAAGAATGTCTCCTGCATTGCGAGCAGCAGCATCTTCTCTCAATCTAAGATTAATATTGTCTTTCCAAAACGCTCTAGATTTACCGAGCCTTACATTGAACTCGTCTGATCCGCTGGAAACAGTGTAGTTTTCTCTTGCACGGATCTTGGCAAGACCAGTGTTTCTATCCTTTGGATAAACAGTTTCTTTGTATATCATAGAAGAGAAGCTCTTAATTGAACTTTGTGCAGTATCCAACTCTTGATCAATGTAGATCTTTTTAAGGTCGTCGTATACTTCTTCACCGGCTTGTCTACCGGCATAGCTTAATCTAGTATTGATTGCAGGATTTGCAAACTTTTGAAGATTATTAGTATAAGTGTTTCTCAACAAGATATCATCATTTGTATCCAAAACAAAGTTGTGAACAAGAGGATAGTTTTTGAAAGTTACAACTGGCTCTGTATAATCGATGGTTTCTTTTAAATAAACAAGACCACCTGCTGGTCCCGGTCCAAGAGGGGTTTCTCTTAGAATAGAATACCGATTATTCTTGTGCATATTCTTCACAAGAGGATTGTATGATTGCCTTACTTGTTTCCAAGAAGAGAAGCCGCCAGCGCCGTTTCTATTTAAGTTGATCGCATTTAAGAAAGCAGGCTTACCAATAACACCTGCATATTTGCTAGCATCTGAATATCCCGGTCCATCCTCGACAAACCCATCATCTATGAGGTCCGTATTGAGAGTTGCCCCAATCGTGTTTGAGGATTCAGTAATCGTTGTTAATACGTTGTAATTTAATCCAGCAAAATCTGTAGGTATTCTTCCCTCTGTTGCAAACGCATTTTCTTTTGAAACTCCAAAAACTTGAACAGGATTTGGATATATTCCGAAGTCGCTGTCTACAGATACATGCTGGCTTTCGCTAACGAAAAGTATATCTGTTGAAGCTTCGCTAGCATTACTCAAGTCGGGTTGAGAATATCCAAAAGGAGCCGATATAGCAGATGCTGTAATCCAAGCATATTGCATGTCGCTTTGCGGAATCATATGCTGAACCCAATAGTTGTCATAAGCACTAGCCGTTGTTACGTCAAATCCCGGATCATAAACCTTGTCTATAGTGTATTCTATTCTTTTTGCGCCATTTCTTTGAGTCTTATGGTAGGAGGCAGAAGGTTCGCCAAGGACACTATCGTACCCTCCAAATGCACTGTGATCTGTCAACCATCCTTGGAGCGGTTGCCTTACAGTGAGGTTTCTAAATGGCAATGCATTATATACCGAATATGTTTCGGATTCTGCATCTAAATATCCGGGACTGCTAACTTCTGGTCCACCGGGAGCAGAGAATCTATTGACCATAATGGCAGAATGCCTACCTCTATCTGGGACTGTATAGTCTTTTAGACCGAATACGGCAGGCGAATCAGAAGGAGAAGTTGAAATACCATTGTTTTCTGCAAAATATCTATTGTTGATGCTTCTATCTGCCGTTTGAACTATCTCATAGCTGTTGACATAGTTACCCACCGGTATCATTCCACCGTATTCATTGCTCAAAGAAGCAGTGTTGGTTTGTATATTGGCAATATTTACAGGTCTTTTTGCAATAGTTTCTCTACTAAAGTCTGCTCTTGGAAGATCTGCTCCAAAATAAGATGGGTTTGTAATGGTGTAATAGAAAGCTCCTCCAACTAATGACCCGAACATATACCAGCCCTGTGGTCTGGTTGCTTGATTAGCAGAAGATGCGGATACCAATCCAACATGTCTATGAGCATATCCACCAACATGAGTCTGTGTAAATGGACCTTGCATCGGAACATCTTTTGTGTCGACATAGAAATCTAACAAATGCTCAGGACCAACTTGATACCCTGTTCCAATTCCTGTTGGAGTTGCAGAAACAGAAGATGAGTAGAAAGAATAAGGAGTTAATAGGTCTCCCGAGTATTTCGACTGAGTATTGGTTGCATCGCTGATTTCTACCTGAAAATCGGCTTTTCTTTTGAGATTTGGATTGATCTTTGTGTCATCGCCACAATCAACACTAGATGTAACAAAAGTAGTCTGATTAAATGTCAAGTTTCTATTGTTGTCAAACGGTCTAGTTTCAGACAATACTATTGACTTTTTCTTTAATCTTGTCTTGGTTTGCGTTTCGTCTATTGTGATTTTGTATGGTTTATTGAAATCTCTGTTGAAAACTTGCAAAGAAGCAGAGTGAATGTTTTGCCTACTAAAGTCGACTCCATCATTTCCAACTTCTAAATATGATTCACTTCTTAAGGCTTTTTTGTTCCACCAGTTACAGTTGCTATATTGACTTCCCGCATTAACTCCGCCAGAAAAAGTGGCTCTTGAATTGTCTCCTTCGCCGCCATTAGCAAGATTTGTTCCATCACCACCTGTAGCTATTTGCAAAGTACGGACACTGCTTGAATCTGTAATAGTTACATTTTTTCCAGCAACAGACCCGTTGTTAATCAACTCAACAATCTCTGCTGATGTGATATTGACAGGTGTTCCGCTATTGTTTGTTCCATCATTTGGTGTAACCTGAATGGATATTTGAGTTCGTGGCGTACCAATTGACACAAAAGAAACCAAGATTGTATCTGTTGGGTTAGCTGCTGCTGCCAAAACATCAAACTGTATGTGCTCACCATTTCTAGACGCAGCACTATTGATATCGGTAGTGCTTGTAAAGATGATCGGAGTTGTTACTGCACAAGGGAAAATTGGAAGACACTCTTGTGTTCCAGTGGCATGGCGACCAACAGTTTCAGGGTATGGTGCATGTCCAAATTCCCAGTCATACATCAACTCATTGATGCCCCTAATAGTTCCCTCTGGAATATCTGACTTGAACTCCATTGTTGGAAAGCGATGTTGATATTTATTACGCTCTAAAACATGGCTCTCAACAACATTTTCAATGTCTTTGAAGCCAGAGGACATTGGCACAACAGAATGAATCATTTCAGATATTGCACCATCGAGCCACTTATAGTATTCCAAATACTTGTCTAAATCTGGAGTGTTTGAGATTTTTTCATAAAACAGATTTCTAACTTTTTCTAAAGCTTTGTACTTATCTCTATATTTATTGACCCCTCGTCCAACAAGTGTCTCTAAGGCACTAGCATCAACACAAGCTGCCATAAAATTAAGCATTTCTTCAGAAATAACTTCATACATACTCTTCTCAACTGACATTGAGAACTTAACCGGCTTGGTTCTTTGAGTGAACATTTCATCGTCTCTCTGAAGAACCTTGATTGTGTCAGATATATCAAGATTGTCTGGAACTTGCTGTTTATAGGCAAACAAAAAGTCTTTTGTCACACAGCTTGTATCACCAGATACAAACCCTATACCACGACCCGTGTGCTGTTTTTCTAATAAGGCAGATAAATCAGTTCCAAACCTGCCATCACTAGTTCCATAACTCAAGTCTCCGACTTCAAAATCACCATTTGAATCTGAGCCTGTTAAAGTGCTAAACTCCCAGTTCAATGCTAATGTTTCCATCTTTGGAACATTTACATCAAAATCTTGAAATAAGAATGCATTTTCATTTGGATTAAACACACCGTAGTTAGATGCATCTATAGCATGAGCAATAATCTCATCAGTCTCCAGTGGAACTGCCCAATACCTACATGAAGATACTTTAATGTTTGTGGTTTGCAAGGCGGATCCAGTAAAGTTTTCTCTATGAGCACCAAAATACATTCTCTTCTTTCTAGAGAGCATTTTTGCTCCATCCGCTTCAGAAATATCAGAGGAAAGCACAAAAGAGTTTACAATCTCGTCTCCAATGGTGTTATATCCATGGAATTCGATCTTGTAACCTGTTGTCCCAGAAACAAAACCAAGATTCGGATAAGTTTCTGGCAATACCTTTACTGCAAAGTTCCACTTCTGTCCTTCGTATACATCTCTAAACTTTTGTGAGATAAGAGTAGTGAAGATTCCATCGTCTGCTGATGTGACACCGGATGATGTGAGCATGAAATACACTTCGTCGTCGGTAATATTGTCATTCCCATTTCTATTAAATCTATCTTTAACAGCGAAGACTTGGAAGTTTGCATAATCTTCTTCAGCCCAAGTCATGTCTCCTTCGTCTGTCTGATCTATTGGCACTGTGTGCATACCAAAAATAGATGCAGTTAAAGGAGTATATTCTCTTTGTGCATAAGCTGGATTTTCATATCCCAATTGTGGAGGAAATACGGTCTCTATTTCTGCCGTAAATCCCATTTCTTTGTCGAATCCACCGCTTTCATTGCTGCTACCGGTCAAATATGCAACACTATTTGTATTAGCAGATGAAGTGCTTTGATATACAGAGGCACCAAAGCTTCCGGTATGAGAGAAATCAATAAAGTTTTTCTCAACTGTTGCTGGTAATATTGATTGATTGAGGGTTATTTCAGCATTATTTGCATAGAAGTTGATCGAATATAACTCTGTATCCACACCCAAACTTCTGAGAAGATTTCTGATTGATTTTTCTGTTCCCTTTGATTTGTTAATCGCTGTTAAGTTGTTATAAACATTAGTATATAACTGATTTTTAACATCAAAAAGGGTCTTTTCGTATTCTCTCTCTTCGTCTCTATTAGCCAAAGTAGCCAACACATCGGCATCCGCAAACAGTTCAGGAGCAGCGAAACCGTGACTAGTCAACAACCTGTTGGCAAATGGAAGAGGTTTGTAAGCACTTCCTGTCAAGCTTCCGCTGACATATACAATATCTTGAAGTTTTGACACTTCTTTTGTTTGTATGTATAACTCATCGAAATAGCTAGATAAAATCTGTGTCAATTCTCTGAGTTTGAATCCATCTTTACTCGAATCATCATCCAGCATCCACTGGGGCATCATTCGATATATCCCCATGGAGTTTCGAGTATCATACTCCAAGCCTTTTGAAAGAGCATTGTTGTAATAAGAAACAACGCTTGGGTGATTTTTGTACAAAATGGGATCTTTAAATTCTCTTTCTGCTGCTGATGCGCTCACCATAGCAGAACCGACAAACCTCATCGCAGGAGAGGAACTGTAGTTTGTGATTGTACCATTAGAAACTCGCCCAGAATAATCTATAACATTGCTATCTAAGCCATCTTGTGTTGAGATTCCTTCGTTAAACTTATAATAAACACCCAAATCAACTGGATTTGCAGACCCAGTATACTTCGAACCATATGATCCGTAGTCAGAGTTTGTTCCTCCAGCTACTTGCTTGAACCAGTTTAATCCAACTTGTTCAGAGTTTCTTGCGGTTTTCCAAAATCTAAACTCATCAATCGATGAGCCAGATAAAGATCCGTGTCCATTGCCAACACCTGCTGTGGTCAAAGCTGTAGTTGGTCCACCCCTATATGCACCAATATTTGCATTCAATGGTCCAGTTCCAACAGAAGCAACTTGAGAGCCTGTGTGAACTGTGTCGATGAGATTTCCATTTAAATAAAGCTTCATCAACAAATGGTCAGACCCAGTAGGGTTGTTCTGTATCACAAAAGCATAATGATTCCAGTCAGATAATGAAACATTTTCGCTTGTTGGAAAAGACGAAGGTCCTATTTTAGCTCTTTGAACTCCGGACGAACCCGAAGCGTAACTCACATAAAAAATGGAGTCTCCAAGGTAAGAGCCATCAGGATCTCCGGAGCCATCAACATCAAAAATACTTTCTACCAGAATTCTTCCATAAGAATGATCTCCAATGGTCTCTTCATTCCAAAGATCGAAATAAGCATGTGCTGGAGATGTTTGGCTTGTATCTGGATCAGTTGGCAACTTAAGCCAAAACTCGACTGTGTTACCTGCTGCTCCATCAATATTTAGATTTTGTTCATGACTACTAGTTGGATTGTAATAGTTCGCTTTAAATCTTTTCTTTTTTAAATCAGGAGTTTCGAGTGGATTGTCTAGCTCATATGTTAAGTTTGAAGCAGCATTTGGTCCACCCTTGATAAAAACATATTGAGGAGTTTCTGATTTTTTATAGATGGAATCGCCATCGCCTGTAGCGTCGACAGTATCTCCACTACTAACAGTTCCCCAGTTTTGCCCTAAGACAATATATCCATTTGTTCTTGGATACTCGTATTCAAAAAGGTAGTTATCTAAATAAGAAGAAGAGTTATGCCACTCGTATTTTTCTTTCAAAGATCCATCATAGGGATAGGACTTGTATATGTTTTCAATAGATTTTTTATAATATTCTTCAGCAGATCCAAACCTAGCAAAGTTAGTTGGATTAGAAAAATCAATATTTGGAAAAAATCTTTTTTGATCTTTTAAAAACTCCTCCACATATTCTGGAGATTCTATTTTTCTACCGACTTCATCCAAACTTGAAGAGGGTAAAACTTTGCTTTTTTTAAAAAGATTCTTGATATCTTGTGACTTTGGCATTACTCTTCAACCTTAAATTTAAATACTTCTTCCTGTTCTCTGTAGTCTCCATTGATATAGTACGCTAGCTTGATGCCATACTGATATCCCGGCTGTAACAAGTCCATACTTAAATCAAAGTAGTTCCCAGAAACATCATAAGACAATCTAGTATATGACTCGGAAGAGCCAGTTGCCAATGGAGCAATGTTGCTACCAGTGCCGAAAGGAATAACTTCGTAGTTGTCTGTCACTCTATAAACAGAATAGTATGCATCTTCTATAACCTCTGGCTTCAACTCGGACTGCATAACTGTATAGTTATTTGGATTCCAGTTCTTTTCTCTAACAAACAATCTGAACCTAGCATTTTCTTCTTGAGAATATATTGGCTTAAGGTTATCAATAGTTGTCAAATACTTTTGATTTGGATTGTAGTTGTATGCATTAATATTGTTAACTTCAATTTCAGAACCTGTGTGGTATGTTACTATATCCTCATAATGCCAAACAGGATAGACCGATTCAACCGAGGATGTAGTTGCAAATGATGCTGTATATATACCATCGACTGCACCCTCTGGACCGATGAAGATTCCTCCGGTCACGTTCAAGTCTCCAGAGGCAACTACTCCACCCCCAACTGGTAGACCGAGCTTGTTGTAAATATTGCCAGTAGATCCACTGTATATACTGACATAGACTGTGTACGGGTCTGCATGATTATCAGACTCTGGTATATTTTTTAGCCTTCCTTTTACATAGTTGTATAAGAAGATGGTGTTTAGGTTGTCGTCTCCGGTAGCCAAAGAGCTACTCAATACAAAGTTGGCAGCATTATCTTTTTTCGTATCATCCCATCTTGCTTCCAAGTTTGGTCTATAAAAGAAATACTCACTTGATCTTGCAAAAAACTTTTTAGTGTAGTAGGAATAAGAGCCGGTTTCAAATGCATCAGCCAACTTAATTCCAAAGCCATAGTTTGTTGTGTCTCCATTTAGCCACTTTTCCATCAAATCGCTTACATCTAAAGTTAAGTTCTCCGTTCCATCTACAAATGATACACTATAATCATCGTAACCACTAGAACTCAAAATCAGTTCATTGCTCAGGAAATCACCGCCGGGGTTTGTCCAAGCCGCAAAACCATCTCCAGATGCGCCTCTCAGGATCCAGTTTGAGCCAGTTCCTTCATAAGTCTCATCTGAATAGTTTTCCATATCTAATCCACGACCTTCTTGCCATGAAGCAGATATTGCTTGAACTGTCATAGAAAAGTTCTTTGGTGTCTGGAAGGCATGCGGAGCATTATAAAGATTTAAATGCCATGATACGTTTCCACTTGCTGGTAATGTCCCATTGTTTCGGTCTTCATTTATCTTATCTGTATCAAACTGAACCAATAACCTTGACTTTTCTGCCGAGTTAGATACAGATGCTGTACCAGTAGATACCTGACCATAAATATAGAAAGCTTCCATAACGTCTGCTGCTCCCATGTTGGAGCCTGTTCCACGGGTAGTTAGGTCGCTTTTTAGTGCGTCAGTTATTGTATTGTCAGCATTTGCTATATATCTTTTAATAGGCATTAGACTATTGATCCTCTTATGTCTGCATTTGGAAATCTTATTTCAAAAACATGATCTTCTGGGCACACAATCATTCTACCATCTGCTGACTTGTTCTTTTCGATGTCGAAATAACTTGTTGAATACGCAGGACCGGTCTTCAAACCAACAGAAATACTTTTTACGTCCAAAACAAACGGAATATCTTTCAAAACAGCGTAGACATCTGAATATAAGAATGGCTCACCGAGATCAAACTTGTTTGTATAAAAACTAGCCAACTCTCTGTTGATTACATCGATAGCTCCGAACTTATTTTCTTCTTTATCTATCATTGCCTCGTACTCTATATATAAGTTGATTATGTTGCCATCTAAGATGTCTATGGTATCATTAATCATTTTATATCTTGCAAGCCAAGTTTTTAAGTTATTCTTTATTGTAGAAGGACATTGAATAAGATTTCCATTTTGATTTTCAGCCAAAACATATAAGTTCAAGTTTCTTTTGAATGAATTCTTGTCTTGAGTAAGGTTTGCTCTCTTTACAGATCCAAACTTTGGAGGCATGTTGTAAATCAAAGAAATGTAATCTTGTCTTGTTACTGCTCTATTCTGTGCAGTATAGAATCCCAAAGCTCTATTTCTTATTTCTTCCACATCTGGAATCGTTGTGTCTCCAACTATTGGACTTTCATTTTCAAACTGCAAACTCGATACAACATTCGATACTTGAGCAGAACTCAATGAAGCTATATTCGAAAATGAAAACTGCAAATCTGATGTTTCAGTAAGCGAGTCGGTGGCAATATTTACATTGTTAGCTGTGTTCGATCTATAAATAACTGTCAAAGTTGTGTTTGATGGTGCCACTCCAAGCTTGTCAGTCTCTAAAAGCTGAGTTGGGTCAAATACTCTGTCTGAAACATATTCTTTTGCATGTTGTTGTAAAACAACTTTTGATGGGTCTGATATTTTTTCAGTTGTAAGGTTTTTGTCTGAACCATGTCCAAACTGAAGGAAGGTATTTCTTCCGATCATTTCAACCGTAAATCTTCTTGGAACAGGTCTTGGCTTGATGACATACGGTGCCAAGCTATTATCAGATCTTGTGTTCTTTACTGGCTCGTATACAATATCTTGTGCTAAGTGATCTACTTCGTAATATTTGTTACCCTGAGAATCAACAACAGATACAACTTCAACGATGTTAGAATCAGCTAAAACAAATCTTGGATATCTTGCATAATCACCAACAGAAATATATTCTATTTTAAATTCTCCAGATACCAGCTTTCCATACGCTTTTACTGCATATGACAAAGGCACACCAGTTGTAGAGTTTGTTGATGCTACAACAATATCATTTGCTGGGTTGGAAAAGTCTACGTCTTCTGTTAAAGTGAAGATTACGCCACCCGAAGATACGAACTTAGAGCCATTTTTTAATATTGGCGCATATGACAAGTCTGGTCCGATTGAACCATTTGTAGTCAATGCAGGCACAATAATATAAAGTGTAACTTCTCCTGTGGAAGAAAAAGAACGAGTTGGTTTGAATCCAACTTGTCTAGCTAATCTGAATATATTATCATACTCGATTGCCGTGTCCAAAAAGGACTCGTTTGTTTGATAATCAACATAGAAAGATAATACGTCGCCCACATATGCAACCATATCAACCATCATCGATGCAAAAGATGCTTCGCTGAAATCTGCAACAGTGTCTGGATAGTATCTTTTTGCATAAGATACAAGATCCGCCTTGATAGTAGCGAACTCTCTACTTGTATATGAAATAGGTGGTGTTTCTTGTATGTTGCCCAAAGTATTATCCTCTCAAATAAATAACTCTATAAATAGTCTTTTTTATTAAAAAACATTTTCAGAAACACTAACTTCCAGCACATCTGACGCATTTAGAGTTTTTATGTAATATTCTATTCTGACATACAAAGTGTTATAGTCTGTTGTATGGGGAGAATTGTCGCTTGTCTCAAATGACATATCTCTGATAGAGATGTAGGGCAAATACGTTCTAGTCTGGTTAATAATGCTTCCACGAATCCGATCTTGCAGTTCTTCAGAGGGGATCTGTTCAAACAAAAATCGATATAGACCAACCCCGAAGTCTGGGTTCATGATCCGTTCTCCCGGAACAGTCAGGATTAACATCCTAAAGTTTTGTTTTACAACATCTTTAAGATTGTCAAGCATTGCATAGCCAGTATTTGGATCTCTTGATAAAGGTAGTTTCGGGGCATAATAAGCCATTTATTCTGTTTCCATTAATAAAAAATTAAAATTTTGGACCAGATATCATTTTGTATTTTTCAGGTCCAGTCATATCATAAATACTATTGAATAATGTTTTTAAAGCATTTTTTGTTCCAGAAAACGCCTCTTTTACATTTGGGTCCGCAGAAACAATGGCAATATTAAATATTGTAAAAATATCAATCAAATCTTTTGTTGGGAAAGAGTATTGCAACAATGCCCCGTACTCATCAGAGAGAACAATGTTTGTCAAGTTTTTTGTTAATAAGCTAATTCCATATTCTTCAAACAGTAACTCTCTTATATTTTCTGGTCTTAATGCTACTTCTTGAGTTGGCTCATTGAATATTTCAAAAGACATTCCTGTATCATTGTTCATTAAATCTATTTTTGATTCAATGATTGGAAATATGTAAGTTTTAAAAGCATCCAGCTTGTAATCATCTCTTTCGATAACAAGTATGCTCTTTGTCAACTCTATGTATTTTTTAAAATCTTCATCAATCAAAAGAGACAGAGACCCTTTTCCAGAGATATCTCCAGTAATCCCAATAAGTTCATCAACAGATTTTGACAAGCTCTTTAAAGTCTCGCTTTGACCATCTGAATATGGCTTTATTTTTCCATCTTCAATGGTTCCTCCGAACTCTACTGCGTTTAGCTCTAGTTCAGATGTGGCGAATGCATAGCAGAATCTAGTTCCAAGATTTATAGATTTGAAAAACTTAACAAAAGGTTCATTTTGATTTTGATCTAAAGTCAAAAGCCCATCTCCGGATCCTTGCAAGTTGCCAAGATTTTGTTGTCCAGACATTAATCTGATTAATTCAAATAGGTTATCTTGACTAAGAACTCCTTTCAATTTTGCATCTCTATTTACTAAAGATTCGACATAGATACCACCGCCAGCCTGAGCTTCTGCCTCGTCTGCCCATTCTTCTATTTGATAATAAACTTGATTTACAAACTTTCCATTTTTGAACTCTTCAAATCTAGCATCAGAAAACAAAGAACTTGGATAGTCATACGCATTTGCATCCTGATCATTTGCGGGTGGTGTATCAACTCCATTGGAGAATGCTGTGTCGTGGACAAACAGAGGGGCATTGTAAGATATTAAATCTAAAGGATTTACTTGAGATATACTCGTAAAACTCTGTCCAGATCCGCCGAAGGTGCCAAGCTTTGCAAAAATGAAATCAAGAGGATAATCAAGATTTTCTCTAATCAAAAACCTTATGGCATCATTAGAGTTTTCTATTGCATACTCTTTACCAGTTCTTTTATCCAAGATCATTCCAGCATTTCCAACTTCTGTCTGTTCTGGGTCTGAATAAGTAAAGACACTTCTTCTAGAAATCATTTCCATGCATGTTTCGTGTAGCTTAGTTTTTTCTCCTTCACCAGATTCGTCAAGCTGTTTATTGAAGCTTTTCAAAATAAGCTCTACTAACATATCACCTTCAGTTAATAAAAACTTTGGAAACTTACTTATTGTTGGCAATGCTCTAACTAATATATCTCCTGACACAATCTGGATATAAGCTGATAGAGCCCCTTCTAGTAAAGCAAAGTGGGACATTCCAAGTTCATTTGAGTTTGGATCATCATAGTTTGAGAAATCGTAATTGTCTTTTACTTTCTTCTCTATGACCTTCATATCTATAAGACCTTTGAGGTATGTGCCGTCTTTGTCAAAAAACTTTTCTGGCTTTAAACTTAACAAACCAAGCTCTTTCTTGCCTGTTGGAGCAGTTATATCTACCCCTGCGGCTTCCCAAAGCCCCTTCAGTACAGACACAAGCCCAGATGCTATTGGGAAGTTTTTGGCTAAATCATCAAACAAATCAACATTATAAGACCTCAACAACTCTGAGTTGCCGATCGTCTCCGAAATACCTGATAGGATTGAAGAAAATATACTAGCATACATGTCGTTTACTAATATTGGATACATTTCTTGGACGGCTTTGTTGTATTTTTCAGATCCCAAATCCTCCGAGGGCGGTAATGCCTTATCAATGAACAGCCTTGCAAAATATTGCTTTTGAGGAGGTATATTGGCATCTTCTAAAGGATATTTTTCCAACTGTTGCAGCATAGAATCTGACACCTTTTTGTTTTCTACTCCCAAATCTTGCAGACTGTATGGTGCTTCAATGATTTGCGGAGTATCAAAGAATACTTTAAGGTTGTTTGTGTAAACTAAATTGTCTTGCTCATCTACATCTGGATTAGAAAAGAATAAATCTATTTTTACTTTTTGCCCGTAAAACTCCGGTAGCTGCACATTTAGCGAAACGTTTTGTTCATTTGTGCTTAAGTACGTTGGAGAATTAGTTGCTAGATCTGTCAATATATCATCGACACCAAGCAAATACTTATCATCACCAGTGTTATTTCCGTTAAAGTCTTCTGTATAAGGAGCAGTTCTGTCATTTATTGGGAACCACAAGTCTTTATACAAAGCATTCTTAGACAGATTTGGTTGCGTAGCTATAGAAGCGAGGAACAAAGGTGTAGATGGATAAAGTGGTGCATAAAACAATGCTCCCAATGGATTACCAGTTGTCAATAGTTCTCTGGTTTTGCTAGCTTTAACCAAAACATTTGCATTTGCATTAGTTAACCTTGTGCTTTCTCTAGAAAACTCATCTTCAACTACCCTGAACATGTTTTTAACAGTTTGTTCAATGGCGTGATCTATTGTTGGGTTAGGCAACCCTGACAAAATACCCTTGTTTCCTTTATCGTCTGCAAACAAAGAAGGTATCTGTTGAGTTAGATCAGGAACTTTTCTGATCAGATTTGCTAACTTGATGTAGTTATCCAAGTCAACTTCTGTGGCTGCTTTTACAAGCTTGTCTTGTTCATCTAAGTCTCCACATTTACTTCTCAGTTGTGCCTTGGCTTGCTCATAAATATTGTCACATATGTCAGGATTTTCGAATGTTTCAATAATGTCATTCTCAATCTTTGCAAGTTTCTCTGGTTGGACCTTGAATCCAACGCATCTGAAGAAGTCTCTCGCTCTTGCAGTATTTGGAAGCTGCGAGGCTAATGATGGATACTTGTTTATTTTGCCTTGAACAACTTTCGAAAGTCTTATCGACATAGAGCCATCAAGAAGCTCCAAGACTTCTCCAGAACTTAGACTGCTTGATATGTCTGCCAAAAGAGCTTCAACATCGGCAGCAATTGTTCCTTGCTCGTCCATTATTATACCGCAACTTTCAAAGACAGCCGAGGCAGGTCCTATTCCGGGAGTTGCAATGATATTCGAAAGATCTTGCGCTCCATAGTCAACAACCCTCTTGACTCCTTCAGGGCAAGTAATCTCAGGACACTTAAGTAATAACTCAAGCAATGTAGCAAAAAGCTCGACCAAAAGTTGTGCCAAGATATATTCAAGCGCCTTTAACAAGGCATCCAAGAAGAAATCTAAAATATTTGTAGTTGGCAATCTTAAGAAAAAATCAGGGATTTCTAAGCAATACGAACAGATTAAATCCTCTGCATCGAACATTGTTTTCTCATTACTAAATGAGTCTGCAAAGTCTTGCCCAGAACCAAATGACCCTAAATCATACTCATACTCTTGATCTTTTTGCCACCCTGCTTTAGCTCCTCCAGTTACAGATTGATTTGCTGGCGCATTGCTTCCTATAGCAGGAACATAAGACAAGGGCTTGACATTTAAGCCTGCTGATGGTCCTTGGAGGTCTACTTTGAAGTTGGGCACTCCGATCTCGTCAATCCCTGCCAAATCCAAGAAACATTTGCAAATCTTGCTGTAAATCGCATCAAGACCCCCAACACGTCGTAGAACATTGCTCCACAGATCATCCAAGTTAACTACATTGTCTCCTATCTGCCGCAAACCTTCTGCTGAAGACATGAAGTCCCCGACGTATTCTTTGTAGCCAAGCTGGAGGTCTTTCATTCTTGTTAGCGATTCAAATGAATCAAAGAACAATCTTTCTGACTCAGTTTCAACTTCTCCTCTAAAAAGAGCGCCACCTTTTCCAGTCGGTGGTTTCGGGCACGGAGGCAGGTAATCTGTTAAGCTGAACTGGAAAGATCCCAAGTCAAAACGTGGATCTAACTGTAAAGCATCGTCTAGCTGTCCAGCAATTGGTCCCAACAACTCTTGCCAAGAAGGCAAAGTGAATCTTGGAGGTTTGCACTTTGAAGAAGGAATATCTGGCAATGTGCTTTCGCTCTTTGGAATAACTGTTGGCTTGGGATCTAGGAACATTTCCTTGATTGCCTGCTGCCATTTCAATAAAGGATTTTTTAACTGTCTATGATAAAAGAATATAGACATGGTATTTTTTACATTAAAGGGCTCTTGTTCTTTGATATATTCAAAGCCTATATTCAAAAGCTTTTCGTTATCCTCTTTTGCACCTTCATTGTAAGAAATAAAAGTTACATTAAACTCTGAGTCAAAACCAATGTTGATTAGATTCTGTTCTTCTGACGCTATTGAGTAACCATTAAAACTAACAAGCTTTTTAAACAATACCGGTATTCTGTCTAGTCTTTCTGCTTCAAGAGCAAAATTAACCCCTTGAACTCTGAAATCAGATTTGATGATGTCGAGATACATCTGATTCAATCCATAGCCAGCCTGAACAAGGTGATTAATGTAATATCTTGTATCAAGTGTCAAGATTTTACTCGACTCACCTTTCAACTCTGCAAGAGACTTTTGAATATTTGGGAATGCCTGCAAGTAAATGGCACCGACTTTCAAAAGAAACTTGACATTCTCTCCCGGTCTAATGTCAATATAATAATCTTCTATTCTACTAGTAAGATATGTTTTTATGAACTTATCTATTTCATCAGAACTGATCAGCTTTCCATGGAACGCAAATAACTCTTCGACACCTTTTCGGAGTGCTTGCTCTTTTTTAAGCTCTAAGTCTGCCTTAGTCAACACGCATGTGTCTTCAAGTTCTACGGCATACCAATATTCTGCATCTTCCGTGTGATAGTATGGGACTTCATTTGTCCACCAAGTCGGTATAACAACTCTCTGACCTTCTGTTAATTGCTTGACAGCTAGCAAACCATCGAGCTTTGCAGTTTGCAGTTTCTCTGACTCGAATACTTCCGAGAAGAAACCATTGAACTTTTCTATTGTTACAATGTCATTTCTTTCAATGTAGCCCTCTACACCATTGGATGGCGAATCTGGATCTACAACTCGAACAAGGTCATACTTGTTTTCTCCATTGACGGATTCTTTTAAAACCTTTAATACAGTAAAGTTTGTTAGAGGCGCAAGAGAATCTGCTCTTTCTCCCGGTTGAACTTTCAGGATAGATTTTGAAGTTACAGAAACACTTTCACCTTTATTCACCAAAACATAACTTGTAGCAGCCGATATGTCAACTGTCTCTTCAACAAGGTTATCGTATTTTTGATTAATGATTGGCAGATTTTCATCTAAAGCCAGAAGCATGTCTTGAGATACGTCTGGTCCTTTGAGAAAAGAAGGTATTTGAGAAAAATCTACTGACTCTAAAGTTCCTGCTATTGATTTTTTGTATTGCTCATAATCTTGCTTTAGAGACTCGGAATACAAAGCGGCATCGCCAGAACCTTTAAAGATATCATCCAAGTCTAAGCCAGCGGCTCTATACTCATCTGATTCTCCCGCCAAAGCAAACACTCCGTGGCGAACCATGTCAGCTACGAGTTTTACTTCATCGATATCTAGATCAACAGCGTATGTTAAAGATGCATTCGCTAACAGTAACTGTCGGTAGTATTCACTAGATCCCTCTCCTTGTCTGTAATCTTTTTCTAAAGCACTTGGAAAATCTTCAGATGGATGTTTTTCATAAAGTTCTCCAACAGCGATGTTGGTGTCATACTCATAATCTATAACAACATAGGGCTTTGCTTTTTCGTATAAAGACAAGTTTTCATCTTTATAGTTTTTCACAAAAGGACTAGAAGAGTCGATTACTGTAGCAAACGAAGTTTCTGCTTCATTTAAATATGTGTTGGATAAAACTTTGTTTTCTCCATAATATATATTAGCTGTCGACAAACCAAAGTCTGGGCTGATTAAACCGTAACTTACCGGCTCTTTCTCTACTGTTGGATAAATGACTAACTTGTTACACCAATCAGGAACACATTTTCTTTCCTTATTAATGAGTGATGGATTTTGTTCTAGATATGGAGTCCACGGGCTATCTTCTTTTGTATAATCTAACCCCTTAGATATATTATTATTAATGATCTTTGGCCACACAATAGAATTGAGACTTTGAGCTTGCCCTGTGTTTTCTCTGCTGTAGTTCCAAACTGGGAACTTCATTGGAGACTTGTGGCTCACTCCATAAGGAACATTGTTTTTAGCTGCGAAAAAAGCACTTCCCTGTTGGTTAAGAATGTTTTGCAAACTAAAAAGAGTTCCTGTTGCATCATCTCCAACATCACTAAAGTTTCCAAAAAAGCTTTTGAACTTGTTGAGAAAATGATTTTCTCCTGAAGTTCCCAGCAGTGCAGAAGTATTACTTAATGCACTAATATTTATGTTACTTCCAGCAGGCAAGTAAGACAGCAAACTAGGATCTTTTGTTATGTGTTGAAAGATTAGTGGTACCATATCGGCATAAATGCCGTAACCACCCTGACCACCATTAGCATGCAAATCAACATCATAAAAAAGAAAAGAACTCAAAGGGTCTTCTAAAAGCCCTTTTGTTCCATAGAGATATGGAGGAATAGACCCAAAATGATACATCAGCCACAATGAGGTAATAAACCTTGTTACATCCATTTCACTTTTTGAATCTGTAGATTCAGGGTTGTTGAAAAAGTGTCCATAATATGGTATCACTGCGGAGTTAACAGTCTGAGGCTTAAAAGACAATCTTGTGCTATCTGGCAATGAATCAAACATAGACTTGATTGTTTGTCTATTTCTAGGGATAGCTGTGAACTTTCTAGCTTCTATTGATCCGGGAATTGAATCAGCATCTGCTCCCGACAATCCCAATGGCTGACCGATACCAATAAAGTTTGTTGGTGGCAGACCAAATTTGTAAGAATATTCTTTTTGGGCTGCGTCCATTTTTGTGGAAGATTTGTTATATAAATATCTTGCTGGGTCTTCTTCGTACAGATCTGGTCTGTTGTACTTAAATAATGAAGTGGATCCCTTGCCCCAAAGAACATTACTGATTACATCGCTAAGTGCATCTCCAGAATAGTTACCCTGCTGATCTGGATCTGATGCTCCAAGATAGTTTTCTTTTCCCTGCTTTGAGTATCCAACGAGTGGAGGCAAAGAGTTCAACTCAAAAAAGCTACCACTTATGATTCTGTTCACTTGCTGCTGATTTGCAGACAACAAATCTTCACAAGCTTCTGGTTTGTTTTCTCCAGTTATGCTGTCTGTTCCCGGTTCTTTAATGGTTGGCTTTGGACCAGCATATCTAACGTTCTGTGGCACAACATGCATCACATATTCAAAAACATTTTTGATAACTTCGTTTAATGTCTTCTCTGGATTATCCAAATATTCTTGCACTTGACTAGGGTCGATACCGGGGGGAACCAGCTTCAAGGATGACACCAAGTTTGAATACTTAAAATATTTAGCTGGTGATTCTGCCTGCTCGCTGTTTCCGTGATACCATTTGGTTGTGAAAGCCCCCTGCTCTCCACCCATTAATCCTGCCAAAGAAGGGTAAACTGCGCTGTTTAGTCCCGGCATAAACATTTTTGCATGTGTCGGGGTCAGCTTTTGATCGATTGCATCAAAGTTTGTATTTTGCCTTCCGCTTTCAAACTTTGGAGATAGTGTAGAAAGTGGTTCGAGATAGTCCCACGGATCACTATCAGCCCAAACGTAATCAAAATAGTTTATTCCAAATGTCAGGTTTGTTGGTGCGATTGGGCTAGTTTTTGAATTGGAGTAAACAACAGAGAAGCTATTACCTGCTGCACTACTTTCTCCAAAAGATCCCGCCAATGTTTGCGTGATTCTTAAGTCTAGATTTACGAGAGTCTCTTGCTCTTCTTCTCCCAATAAAAAGAAGTTGAAGTTTGAAACTCCAGTCTGTTGGTCAAATCCATCTTGATCGTTCAATAAGTTAGTTGCTGAAGATCCGAAGTTGGATATTTTCCCCATTTTTTGTAAGTCAGTATAGATTAATGTATTGCTTCCCGGAGGAAATGCTTTTACATATTCTTCTGTCTGTCCGTCTGGACCAAATCCAGATCTTCCTGCAACCCTACCAATATTTGATACTGGATATCCGAAATAGTTATACAATATTGCTTGAGTCAAAGCTTTTCCAACTAAGTTTTCAAGAATAAAATCTGTAAACTTAGATGAATCCCAGCTTTTGTACATTGCAAAAAATGACAATGGAGCAACATAGTTATCTTGATATATCTTTTCGGCTGTCAGTTCTCTTCTTAAGATCTTGTTTACTTGCTCTTGCTTTGATGAAGATCCACCAGCTATGCTATATACATCCGCACCGAATCCAGCAGATGCCAACAAAGCTTTAGAAACATCGCCATCATAGTTTGAAATGTTCTCATCAAAATACCCTTTAGGGCTTGATTGTTGAAATGGTATACCAAAACCATGATTCCAGTCCCCAACTTTCCACTGATCGATCAGCGGTATTTTGATTGTAGCAGTAGAAGTTACTTTTACGCTCTTCTTGGGCTCTGTTCCTTTTTTAAAATAAAAATCTTTATTAGACATAACAGCTTCTTTTAGTTAGTATTGTTTGCATCGCTGCAAATATAATCTCCAACCCCCGGTGTTAAATATTTGAATCTCAATAAAACATTGTTAATAATTTGTGCAATATGGCTAGGATAGTCTTGCACCAACGATTTTACAGATTTAATTCCTGCTCCTACACCCACTTCAATAGAAGGAACAGCAACACCAATGGGGACAGGCGGAGTAACTGGTGATGGAGGGGTTGTTACAACGTGTGTATGACCTGCGAGTATGCCGTCAAAAGCTTGCTGAGTTAAGGCTAAATCATGCACTGCTTGCGTAACATTGACAATATCTTGAATCATATAAAACAATAACTCTCTTAAGTTATTCCCTTTTACCAAAGGCTGCAAACCTGAGTCGTCGTTTCCTGCAATAAGATCGATTCCTCCTACTACTCCGATGGGACCGCTTTGTGAGTTGATATCATCTGTTCTTGTGACAAGTTTTATGTTTTCTCTAGCCACTACTCTAACCAAGTCTGCTTTCATACCAATAGCAGACCTTGGAAACGGAGAGCCTTGGTATCCCGGTCTTAAACCAAAGTTTTTATCGATAGCCGTCTTTTGACTGATATATATCCTTGCAGCATCTGATTTGAAATCGTTATCAACTGATAGAAGTTCTCCATCTTTGGTTCCTTTTTTTGCCTCTTTCGATGCTCGACCAACGCAAATATCAATAGATCCAGCACCAGAAGATGCATCACCACCATATCCAGATGCTCTAGATCCCGGTCTATCTCTTCCCAATACAATCCAAGTATTGTTTTGTCCATGAATAACTTCTTCACAGTCTGACTGAATGAACTGAGGAACTGGCTCTATCTTTTTGCCGCCTCCAAAACCTTCCAATCTGGCTTGAGTTTCTTTATCAAGCTTATCCCAAGCTTCTTGAACCGAATTGGTCCAGCCTGCCAAAGAATTCTTGTCGATATTTCTGTTTTTATACTTTTGTTCAGTCATTTTATTGTATTTTACCTTAAAACTTTCTTTTGTTTAACTTCTTCTATCTGTATCTCTTTGTCTTAAGTCTATTTCTCTTATTCTTCTTTGGTTAAAATATTTGATACTAAAGTAGTTTTTTGTTGGATCAGTAAACTCATCTGATGCTTTTCTTATCTTCTCTAGCAACTCTTGCTTTTTCTCTTGAGAATCTACTTTTATTCCACCTGCTGGAAAGCTTATTGCAGAATCTGAGTTTTCTAGATATTGTTTTACCACTCCTCGGGCTCCAGAAAAGGATGATATTTCTCTTCTTCCATTTTCATTTTCGGATTCTCTAACCCACACACAATATGGAAGAGGCATGTCTAATGGTATATTGTAGTCGAATACAATGTCGAGTTCTTCCTCGTAAAGATTTCTTAAGCTTTCATCTGGAACAATGTCTGGATTGTTAATAATGTCTCCCAAAGTTACTGGGGCTAACTGGTTTGTTTGACTTATCCTTTCTTTTTCTACTCTCTCCAAAGTAGCTACTATTTCTTCATCTGTATATCTTCCAGAATTAATCAACTGTTGCCCAAGAGCATTACGCTCGTTTTCAGTCAATAGATTTCCTTGATTGCTGGAAACATTTTGAAATCCATTTCTGTATTTCTTTTTGACTGACACGTTGGAATCGCAAAACTCTTGAGCATGATACCAACTGTTTCTGGGCACTTTTATTTCCCAATGCCACGATTCAGTTTTATATGCATAGAATCCAAATAACCATCCATATTTAGCCATAAACTTCCAACCAATAGATGCGTATTGTGGAATATGGATGCCTGATTTTTTTGATTTATCGTAACCAAAAAGAGTAGCTTGAGATGGGTGCATCCCGTTATTTCCAAAGTCAACAGCCAATCCAGTAGAATGATTACTCATTCCGGGATATGTTAGCTTGCTAAAGTTTATTGCAGATTTAGATCCGGGTTTTTTTTGAGATATTTGATTTTCTATATATTTTTTTATATTTGAAGGGCTTATTTCAATAAACCCTGTTCTCTCTGTCATACCTTGAGAAACAGTAAATCTTTCAGAATATGGCTTAACTGGCGATTGTTTGGTTGCTTCACGGTACTTGAAGTTATCTGCTGTTACTCCATCAAATTTCCCATCAATAAACGCTCTATAGAAGTGACCCCAAAAGTCATTTAAAGCATTAAGCCTAGTTGCTACAAGCTTGTGAACCCCAATGTTATCTCCAGCATAGCTGGTTAACTGATTTCCTGTGGCGAGACCATATCCTAAAAACTTTGGTCTATTTGTTACTAGCTTATTCCTACCACTTCTAAGAAAACTTTTATAAGACGCTGCTCCGATTTGACTAAAGTTTGTTCCTTCTTTTCCTCCAGAGGTATCCAATTTCATATCTGTAAATTTGACAAAGTTTAAATCAAACCCTTGTGGAAGAAAAGGCTTCCCCGGTTGTATGCTGAGGTTTGCATCTTCATAATCCAACGGAGGGAAAAGAACCTCGCAATTGTCTTTCCCAGATTCAATACAAGCTTGCTTGTTGAACATGCTTTTTATTCCTCCGGGGGTTGTAACTCCAGCACCTGCTACTGGGTTCTGGGCATCTCCTTGGTTGACCGGTCCTACATATATCCCTCCTTCTAGGGTGTTCTTGTTTTGAAAGTCGACCCAGACTAAATCTCCCGGTGCTGGCGTAAACCCAGACACTTTTGAGTTTTGTGCAACAAAAACTGGATATTGATTGATTATTCTGTGATCTATGTCATACTCTTCTCCCCTTTGCTGTAAAGTCGGGAGATAACTGGGTATTGGTAATGCTGCATGTATTTCAGGTATTCTGACTCTCAATTGCAGAAGACCGGGGAGGTTGATTACCTTTTCTTTAGCAATCCCTCCGCCGCTTCCATTGGTGCTTTCCAAATCAGCATCCTCTCTAATATAATGAGAAAATGGTCCGGAAACCCAACTAGATATATCTGCAATGTTTTTATTTGTTGGTCCCTCGTTTCTCAAAACGATTCCAATAAATGGACCGGTGCCAAGGAATGTATTTGCCGAATAAAACGACTTATACATATTTCTTATAAGATCTATACTTGATACATCTGAATGATCAAAGTTCTTGCCAGTTAACGTGTCTCTGATTGGGTTCAAGACTCCGTAACCAATATTCAATATCTTACTGTAAGAAGTCTTGACATTGGGTTTTTTAGCCATTTCCAGATTCCTTTATAAGATCAAACAACTCACTCTTGTCCTCGTCGCTAAGTCCTTGATCTGCTCCAACCTTTTTCTGAAGGAGGGCGCTGACTTTGACAAGTTGCTCGTTTGATCTCTGTAAAGTTTCGACGTATTTAGCGGCGATGGGACCAACCTTTTCTTTGCGTTCGTCCTCGGTTTTCATGTATTCCATCAACTCCATTAGTAGAGTTGTTGTAATAGCACGGTCGCTTCTTATGTTTTTGATTGCTTCATCAATGTAGGATTCTAAGTCTTTCATAACAAAAATAAATAGTTGAAGGACAAAAAAGTATTACAAATCGCCTCGATCCCATTTCTTTTTGAATACTCTATATTTGACTCTCATTTTATTTAAGTTATTGACGACTTGTTTTGTGTTGAGACCGGTGATTTCTCTTATGTAAAAGTAAATAGCTTTTTTATTAAAGATGTCAATCCGATCTGGATTTGAGAAAATCAACCTTACTGCTTCATAAACCTTTTCCTCGTTTGGTTTCATGTTAACAGTTTCCCAAGAGTTCACCTCTTCCCAGAAACTCATCCAGAATTCTTTTTCAACACGACTGGATTCATACTCGTTTACAACTGTGAACTGTCTAATCTCAATATTTTTTGGAATCTGATCTAACTGAACTTCTCTTTTATTTTCTAATGTTGTCTTCTTTACCTTGTGAATGAACCAGTTCTTGGTAATCACTGAAAAATATGAGAAGGCTTTTGATCCTTTATTCGGATCATACTTATCTAGAATAGTTGTGAGCCAAATCTTGCAATCGTCTTTTAATACTTCAATGTTAGGAAGGTTTGTAAACTTATAAGTATAGATGATTTTATCAACCATCTCGTTAAAAGCTGGTTCGATATATTCAATATAAAGTTCTGTTCTTACTTTGATGTCGTCCGTATTTGCATACTTAACGATTGCATCTTCATGTACTTGTGTAAAGTATAGATTTTTCTTTTTGGCTTTTGGCATCACTCTTGTTCTTCATCATCTTCTAGACCCTCATTGGTTAAAGCATAGATGTCTTCGAACTCTTTTATGTCTTCTATGACTTGTTTAGAGTGCCTAATCAATCCTCCAAGTGTCTCATCCCCATAATACATTTCCATAGCATGCAAGCCATCTAAGTGTTGAGAAAAGTTCTTGGCTGATACCAATAAAGATCCGATGCTATCAGAAATATAAAGAAGTTTCTGTAGCATTTTTCTAATATACCAGACCAACAGCACATTGATGCTCACTGAAAGTATCAAAAAGAAGATTAGTAAGCTCAACCGGTGTAGTCCTTTCGCATTTGCTCTTTGTCCTCACGGACTTGTTGTTTAGCTTCTTCGATATGTTGCTTAACAACATTGCCAGAAGTGTTCGACTTTACATAAATCGGCACTTCTGGAATCTTATTTAGTGTACTTTTGGCTCCGCAGGCTTCACAATCGGTCCTATCTTCACTCATGGAGTGATAAATCTCCATTACTTCTTCGCAGTCAGAGCATTCATACACATAGTTTGGCATTATTCGCCCTCTTGTACTGTATCCTCGTTACCAAATTTGACCAGAGGAGGGTTTTTTACATAAAGTTCTGCTTCTGCACCTTCATCGTCTGCTCCGGGAACAAAATCCATCTTTTCAAGTGTCTCAGTGATGTCACTTTGTTCCATAAGACTCTTTTGGAGAGCCATCATAAGTGATCCCATTGCTTGTTTTGAAAGTTTCATACTATCTCCTACCATTTAAAGTTATTTTTATAGAATTCTACCAGTTTTGGTATCTCTTCGTTAAATATTTTTTGAGGTTTCCACCCCAAAGATCGCAGTTTATCGTCGTTTAAGGCGTATCTAACGTCTTGACCTTCTCTTTTATAGCCCAAATCGACATGATCAAGCCAATCAACGTCTCCTCCATGAAAAGATTGAATAATCTTTCGTACTGTCTCACGGTTTTCTTGTTCAAAGCCACCTGCAACATTGTAAATCTCGTTAGTTTTTCCACTATTTATAATAGTTATGACCGCATTTGCAGTGTCTTCAGCATGTAGCCAGTTACGAATCGGCTTTCCTTCGTCGTGAAGTCTAATCTTTTTACCTCTCTGTAAAAGTTTTACAGCCAAGGGAATAAGTTTCTCTGGATATTGGTATTGTCCATAATTGTTTGTGGGGCGGAAAATAACATATTCTACACCATAGGTTCTCGCCCAAGCAGTAATCAGCATATCGGCTGCTGCTTTGGAGGCTGAATAAGGATTGCTTGGGTTTAGGTGATCTGTTTCGTAGTGATCACCTGCTACAATGTCTCCATAGACTTCATCTGTACTAAAGTGGAACAAAATCGGTCGGTTATCGACATTATTTGGCTTTGCTTTGATCAAATCAAGGAGATTTTGAACCCCATTTATGTTTGATTTCAGGAAGTCTTTGCTGTCAATAATGCTGTTTCCAACGTGTGTTTCGGCTGCTGTATTGATTACATAGTCGCAATCTGGTAAATATTTTAGGTCTGCGATGTCACTTCTTACAAAGTCAAAGTTTTCTGGATATTTTTCAAAGAAATATCCTACCAAATCTTCATTTGCAGCGTAAGTGAAGTTATCAATGCCATAAACTTTCCAGCCTAAATCTAAACATTTCTTTGTGACATGTGAGCCAATAAATCCCAAACATCCTGTAATTACAACTAGTTTCATTGTTTGCTTTCACCTGTATCTATCTGTCGCTTAATCCAAGCATAGGTTGTTTTCATGCCTTCTAACAAAGGTTGAGAAGGTTCCCATTCCATCTTTTCCCTATACAATGCATTGTCGCTGTTTCTTCCTTTAACCCCAATAGGACAAGGAAATCCATATTTGTCTTGAAACTCTTGTCCTTGGATGTTGTTTATTGTAACATCTTTTTCAGAAATTGCAATAGCCATTTTAGCAAAATCGTTAATAGCAATCATTTCTTCAGATCCAATATTTACCGGACCTTGGAAATCTTCGTTGTCCATGAATCTTCTTGTTGCCTCAATACACTCATCAATAAACAAAAAAGATCTAGTTTGTTTTCCATCACCCCAAACCTCAATCGTTTCTCCCTCGGGGCATCGTGCTACTTTGCGACAGAATGCTGCTGGAGCTTTTTCTCTTCCTCCGTCCCAAGTTCCTTCTGGACCAAAAATGTTGTGATATCGTGCTACCCTAACAGTTAATCCGTGGTTTCTAGCAAACGCAAACCACAATCTTTCACTAAAGAGTTTTTCCCATCCGTATTCGCTGTCGGGCGCTGCTGGATATGCAGAATCCTCGGAACACTTTGGATTGTCTGGATCCATTTGGTTGTGCTCTGGATACATGCAGGCAGATGAAGAATAAAAGATTCTTTTAACTCCTTTTTTAACACATTGATCTGCGATATTAAGATTAATCATAGCAGAATTGTGCATAATATCTGCGTCGTTTTCTCCAGTGAAAACAAAGCCTGCACCGCCCATATCCGCAGCAAACTGGTATATTTCGTCGATATCTTCGGTTACAACTTGTTCACAAACTTGTGGGTCTCTCAAATCCCCAAGAACAAAATGGTCTGCCACTTCATGGCAATCAAAATACTCATGTTCTTTGATATCCACTCCTCGAACCCAGTGTCCTTCCGCCTTGAGGCGCTTCATCATGGCTCCGCCAATAAATCCACCTGCTCCACAAACTAAAATCTTTTTCATTTATCTTTCCTCGTATTCAAACAAGTTTCCATACTTTTGTTTGAGTTGATCAACAACTTCTTTTCTTTCTCTAACTTTTACTTTAAAGCCTTCATTAGCAATACCAACAGCGAATGCAAGTTGTTGTGATTCAACCAACAAAGTAGATTCTGGCTTGTATGTGACATAATCAAAAACAACCTCTGTGCTTTTATCATTGTTTTCTACATACTCTTTTATTTGATAATCTAAATGCTTACTATTGCTATCGTCAGAAGCGAGACTGATTAATGCTTCAATACCAATGTCTTTTGCGTATATTGCTAAAGCTCTGTTGTCTCTTGGAAAGCAAGGACCCCCATATCCATAACCGTAGCCAAGGTATTTGTTTCCAATTCTTGTGTCTTGCCCAACAGCATTAAGGACTACATTTGGATCTCCGCCTGAAGATTTTACAATGTCTCCGACCATATTTGCGTATGCGATCTTTGTAGTCAAAAAACAGTTCAAAGCAATCTTGGTTATTTCTGCTTCTGTCGGAGTCATTCTACAAATGCGTGGCTCGTTTGTTGTATGTTTTACATAGATTTCTTCCAGAATATCTCCAGCTTCTACACTAGATTCTCCAATCAAAACCATGTCTGGCTGTGCTTGGTTTTTAATAATAGTCCCTTGAGCAATGAACTCTGGATTGTAGCTGACCTCATAGTTTAAAGCCAGCATTCTTTCTTTGATTGAGTCGCAATATCCGGGCATTGTCGTACAACACACCACAAAATGTTTTCTAGCATTAGAAACCCCAAGCATCTCAATAGAATTAATAAGATTATCAACTTGCCTATGATCATATCTGCCATTTTCTAATGATGGAGTTGCAACAACAACAAATAGCATGTCTGAATGATTGACTGCTTCGCTTAGGGAAGTCGTGGCTGTAAAGTTACTTGAACCTTGGAGATACTCGTCGACACTTGGTTCAGAGCTAGTAAATGTTTTATTGTTTAAAGATTCTACATAATCTTTATTTACATCTACTCCAACAACATTGTATCCAGCTTTTTCCAAAGTCAAAGAAAAACAAAGACCTAGCTTTCCTATTCCAATAACAGAAACGTTTTTCATTATACTATTCTCCTAACTTATAGACAGGTATTGGCTCCATTTTGTGCTTATTTTTTGTATTAAAACTATTATAAATTCCAAGCACTTCTCTTTGCCTCTGCGTGAGACTGTCAACATGAGCCATAGCCCATTCAAGTTCTTCATATGATGCGCCGATTTGACTCTCATCTGTTCTAGAATCTTCCCACAATCCATCAGTGGGAGGGGCATTTAAGATTTCTTGACTAATCTCTAGAGAAGCAGCCATTTGCCTAACTTGCGTTTTTGTGAGGTCCGCTATTGGGCTAATGTCAACTCCTCCATCACCATATTTTGTATAGAAGCCAACTCCAAAATCTTCAACTTTATTTCCTGTTCCAACAACAAGACCGCTTTTTGCAGTAGCCAAATAGTACAACACCATCATTCTCATTCTAGATTTTGAGTTAGCATTTGCCAGAAGATTAAAATTAGATGATTCCTTAAACATTCCCTCAAATGATTCATATGCAGAAGTAGCATCTATGTGAAGTTGCTCGACATTCATATATCGTTTACAGAGCCAGTCGCAATGAAGTTGTGATAAATCTGTATTTTTTTGTTTTGACTTAATAGGGATGTTAATAACATAAGTTTTTGCACCAGTTTCTGCACACAATGTTGAAGCTAATGCCGAATCAACTCCGCCCGAAACTCCAATTACAAAACATTTTGTTCCACTAGTGGTCATGTAATCTTTTAACCACTGAGATATTTTTGTGGCTGTATCTCTCATATAACTCTCCATTTATCTGGGTAAAACCCTTTTGATACTCTCCCGTCATCTGGGATTGTATAATGCGATGGCGCAATAACAGTCTTGTTTGGCTTGTCATTTAAAAACGCAGCCCAATATCCGAAAGAAGTCATATGACTAGCAATATGATGGTCACAGTTTTTCATGACAGAAAAATCTTGAATGTCTGTATTGCCTTCACAAAACACAAACTTATCTCCTTTAAGATTGCTTTTGCACCATTCGATATCTGTTTGGTTATGACTCATTCCCTTTCTGCTTCCTCCAGAAAAAACAAGAAACTTTACATTTTCTCCTTCGAAGGTATCCAAAGCAGGGTAGAAGTATTTTCCAAAACTACTATCCGGAGTTAGTATATCATTTTCTCCATAATAATTTAAGTATTCTGGATTAGTTCCGTCACTATTGTCCCCTCTCCTAATGTGGACACTGACTATTTTTTCATTATTTGTTTTCAAGGAGTTGACATAATCATAGCCAAAACTTTCTAGATCTTTATTTAATCTAAACTCTTTTCTAATTTCTTTTTCATACTTTTTAAAGTATTGATATGATTGAAAAAATCCGTGAAAGTTAACAAAATCTGGAACTTGAAACACTTGTGGATAAAATGCTGAATGATCTCTCTCTAAAAATGTCGCATTGAGTTCCTGATAATCTGATTCTTGCAAGTAATCGCATGAGATACTAAAAAGATTCAACAAACACTTTTGATTTTCAAACTCAATATTCTCTGGGTCTGGTATCTTTATTTCGTGCCCTGTTTCTAAAGATACAGACTTTAACATTGCATATTGAAAAAGTTGATTTCCTAATCTTCCTAGCTTTCCAAGATCTAAAAAAGTAATCATTATATCTCCAGTGCTTTAATCCATTGTTTTTTCATTTTTTCTTCATCATAAAAATCTACAAATGATTTACTAGATTCAACAAACATTGTTTCTTTTTCTTTTCTTGATTTTCTAACATACTCCACAATGTAATCAGCAAAAGCATAAGTGTCGGCGGTTTTAATATGTTGCCCATTGTTTCCATTTAAAATATCTTTCGCTATACATGCATCAAATGAGACAACCGGAGTTCCTGCGTATAGAGATTCCGAAACAGTTCTTGGTCCAGCGTCCTCCAGTGTTGTACAACAGAAAAGGTCAGATGCGCTAAACACTTCAAGTGCAATATGGTTTTCCATTTTTCCAGTTGTTAAATAAGGAATAGATTTTGGTAGTGCTTCTCTATATGGTTCAAATTTTTTAGCATCTCCTCCAAATACAAGCAGCATTTTAGAAACTTCTTCGTTACTAAGCTTTCTCGCAAGAAGATGGCAGATATCAATAAATTCTTTTATACCCTTTCTCTCTTGTGAAGCATCCATACAACTCCAAAATAGGACATTTATATCTTCTGCTTCTACGCCAATCCTCTCGGCATGTTCATTTATTTTTGATTGTTTAAAGAGCTTTTCTCTATTTTTAGCTTTTGTGTGTAAAATGCCCTCTGTATCACTGGATTTTGCTGGTAATGTTTTTAACCTTGCGATGCGAGTATCTGCATTTCTAAATAAGAAACTTTCTTTGGCTTGATTTTTAGAATAATCTGAACTAGCTAAATACACTATTCTATCTGAATAGTCGTCTGTAATGTCTCGCATTTGACTAAAAGACATTTCAGCAAATATGTGTCCCATAGAGTAAGGCTGGTTCAGTGCCTTTCCTTCTTTTAAATAATCTAATACCATTCTTTCATTGCTTTTCACTTGATGAATGCAGTTGTAGCAACCTTCTTTGTATTTATATTTATCACACCCATACCATTGAGGGTAAGAACATTTTCCAGTATATGCATCGTGGACCATTCCATAGTAAAATATTTTTGCTTTATTTATTTTTTGAGATATTCTTACAAAAGAATAGATGGCACCTCCGCCATCATTCTTAGAAGGGTAAATGACAGCTTTATGTTTTGGCAATCTAATAGCAGCATTGTGAAAATACAGAAACTCTTTAAAGATAGTATTAAACTGAGAGTCTTTTTTTGATGCTAGAGATAATATGTGCCTGACATCGTTTGGACCATAAAAGTTATACATTAAATTAATCGATTCTTCATTCATGGAATCGTCTATGTCATATTTTCTAAAAGTATCGTCGAATATTTGTTCGCATCGCTTGATACCATTGACTTCACGATTTGTGTAAATACTCATTGGTTCACTTGACATGAAATCACTAATCAAATAACTGTGTTCTAGTCCAAGAACTTTTTCTCCTGTCAAAAGCAATGCACAACTTAAGCCAAGATCATTCTTCATGTACTTGAACATTTGAGTCGTTCCATGGGCATCAATACCAGCATAATGATCACTGTGTGAAAATATTATATAATCATATTCTTTTTTCGAAAGATCTAGCGCCATTATCTTACCTCAATATCCTTAAACAATTCAAACTCAGTCAAATCTCTGTATGGTGGATTCTCTGGAATATCTGGCATGTGCTCTGGATAGTTTTGCATTAGCATAAGACCTCGCACTGCCTGCTCTGGTGTCATATACATATTCCACCCTTCTTCGTCTATCATGTCTTCATGATATCTCATGCCGTCAGTTCTTCCCTCATACCGACGTGCCTTCAGCCATTTTACTGCTTCAGGATCGTCAAGCAAAATCATTCCACCTTTACCAATCTTAAGATGTTTTTTGATATGAAACGAAAGACACATCATTGTTCCGGGGATATACATGTTGGATGTCAACCTTTTTGCTGCATCATATATTGGGAATGGCTTTAGTTGATAAACACCTTCCCATTTAATATCCTCAAATACCAAATTTCCACCGGCTTGCATAACAGATTGAGGGGGAGACAAATAAGTCCTCTTAGGCAAGATAACATCCTTGCCTTCTACTTTGTGCCATTTACAAGCAAGAAAAAGAGCATTTGTGCAACTGTTTACAGACACAGCATATGGTGCTCCTGTATAATGTGCAACTTCTTCCTCAAACATTTGTACTACTTTGTATGGATTATGTAACATATATTCGTCTCCAGTTATTTATTTTTAAAAAAATGTATTGGTCCAAAGTCCCTATTTTCATATGATGGACACTTGTGTATAATCGGTTTATTATCGATAGATTGTAAAAAACCATCTACAGCTTGCTTACAACCCACATTCCAATGATAGTCGTCGATTATAATTAATCCTCCGGGATTTACATTATTATACAACTTTTCTAGACAAAATTTAGTGCCTTTATACCAATCTATGTCTATTCTTAAAATGTCAATATTATTTAAGATGGAAATGTTTTTTGGTATTGTTTCTTCACAATATCCCTTGATAAGCTTTAGGTTGTCTGATGATGCGTTAATACTCTTGAAGGTATCGTAAACATCGTTCATAGTCGACCACGATACTCCTTCAAATTTCTTATAAGCTTGATTGTCTTCTTTAGTTATTTCAGGCATTCCTTCCCAACTATCTAAGCCAAAGACTTTTGTATTTGGCTTGATCTTTGCAACCAATGCAAGAACTCCCCCCTTAGCAACGCCAACCTCAACAAAGACTTTTACTTCATTGCTTTCCACATAATCCATTAACCATATTAAATGATTAAAGTCGACCATCGATCTGGATGATTTATTGATTTGTTTAGCTAGTTGTTCTTTGTTTAAAGTCATTAGATTGATCTTTTATAACAAGCCATGATGTGAGTTCCATTTAAGAAAGTCTCCACACACTCAGCATCTAGCCCAGTTTCCTCAATAAAGTTATCAAAAAAATCTCCATAAAATCTGAAATAATCCGGACAAGTACCATCTCCATGATAGGGGAAGCCCGGAGGTCCAACAGGGTGAGTGCAAATGCAGACAACTCCTCCTTTTTTTAAGGATTTTATCATATTTTTTACAGCCATCACTGGGTCAAACGCATGCTCTAATACTGATTGACACAAAACAAGGTCATATACACCTTCTTTTAATACACCTTCTTTGCATATATCTCCGAGTATATCTACATCTCCTACGGTGAATTCAGTGCTTCGATCAATCGACTGCACATTCCAAGACGGGAATAAGTTTTTAAAACTCTTCTTGGCTCCTTCTCCTTCTCCGACTATCAATACGTCTTGAGGCTCTGTTATTTTATTTTCCAAATGTTTGTTAGCCCACTCTATGAGTATTCCCATATATCCGCCACTAGAATTGTTGATATCAACTCTTCCTCCGACCCAGTTTACCATATCTAATCTCTCTCCAAAATATAATATTTCTTTTTGAATCCACAAGCTTCAAACAATCTCATGCTTGCTTCATTCTCAATCTTTACCTTTGCAAATGCATCAGAGTTCATTTCCATCAGTTGATTTATCATAAACTTTCCAACACCTTTACCTTGAAAATCGGGATGTGTTGCAACTCTAATATCTCTATCGATTACACCAACATATCCTGCTGGTTGTCCTTCATATAAACACACATAAAAGAACAAGCCATACCTAAGCATATACTGCTCATGAGGATCTTTTTCAATATCTTCTTGCTGAATAAATCCACCTTTCACATCTGGATGATTACGAAGGTTCCTGATAAATTCCCAATATTCCGGCTTGTTTTGAACTAGTTCCATTATACACACGATTTAAAAAGGTCAGGGTGAGACATGTTTCCATGATACGCTCTCAAATAATCTCTCTCAATACTCAGACCAAGGTATGGATGAAGCGTTGTTCCCACATCAATATATGTGTTTTTGTCGTTATGCTTATAAAGTTCGTAGATAAGAACTTCACTCAAACTACTTGCAGAAAACAAAAATACATGGTCTTCTATACTATTATCATCTATCCATTTCTTAATGTCAACAACTAAATGATGGTCATTGACAATACAGTTCTTTCCTACACGGAAGTCTTTTACAACGTCAAACTCGCCGTTATCTAAATCAGCATTCTCACTACAAATAAAGACAAGTTTTTTCTTTTTTAGTTCTGGAATAAAATGTCCCACAAACAAAGGATAATTGGAGTTTACAAGGAGATTTGCTGATGTGAGTTTGTCATCGATGTCTCCATATAGATTATGCATCCAAGGGGCAAAATCTTTGGAAGCACAAGTACAATCTTTGCAGATGCCACCAACAAAATAGTTTTCTTTCTTGTATTTGTAAGCCTCAATCAAGATGTCTTTGAGAAAGCCATGCTCGTTGGGATCATAGTGCTTGTGATCGTCTGCTGAATATCCAAAGCCGTAACGGGTTTCACCCATTACAACGTGATCATCTGCTAGTTTTAGTTCTTTGTCTTGCATAACGCAGATCTCGCCATCAGAAAAGCGAGTGTATGCAAATGGTTCGTTTCTTTTTAGTTTTCCAAGTAGGTTGAAAAAATCTTCTTCAAACTTCATCCCTCAAGACCTCATACACTTTTTCAGCAGCGTATCCGTCTCCATAAGGGCAGTCTCCGATGGGAATGTGATCCTCGTTGACTTGATTGAAAAGACCTTCCAAATCCTCTGGTTCAAGACACATAAAAGCAAAAGTGTTAACACCCTCAAGTCTTTCTGTTTTCTTTCGGCAGACAATACATTTCTTTTTTAGAAAAGATGTTTCTTCTTGTAATCCGCCGGAATCAGTAATAACCAGTCTTGTTTGAGCCAACAACTTTATAAACTCATTATACTCGATTGGTTCTACAATTTTAAGGTTTTTTAGCAAATGCTTGTGTTTTTGCACATTGGGATTTGGATGCAGAGGAATAATAAACTCCAAGTCTTTATTAGCTTCGGCAATCTTATCAATAGCCTTAAACCATTGGTCCATATTATGATGGTTCTCTCTACGATGCATTGTTACAACTACTTTATTTGTATATTCTGTCTCAATGTCTCGCAGATTATCCAATACAGTATTGCCTACAACTTCTACTCTGCCTTGAGTTGTTTCATTTTTTAAAAAGTCTTTCGACATTGTGGTTGGGCAAAGATGAACGTCGGCAATCCTAGAAATGGCTTGTCGATTAAATTCCTCTGGATATGGTTGATTTTTATCGTATGTTCTCAGTCCTGCTTCCAAATGGATTACTTTGATCCTTCTATGAAAAGCAGCTAGGGCAATAGAAAAAGCAGAGGTCGTATCTCCCTGCACTAAAACAGAGGTTACTCCCTCAAAAATCTCTTCCAAGTTCATAACGGAACTCACAATGGAATCAAGGCGATTTGAACCGTCTTTGATTTCTAACTTTACTAAATCTATGTCCTCGCCTACTTTTGAAAGGAGGTCTGTGTGCTGACCTGTGAAAAGCAAGCGATAAGGAATGTTGCCGTCCATTTGGTCTAGCAATGGCTTGATCTTGATCCACTCTGGTCTTGTTCCAAAACTCAATAAAATCATACTTTTATACCTTTTACAGTTTCCCAACCGCCCCTAATTGCTGTCTGAACACAGACATCTCTTTCGCTAAAAAACTGCTGATGTGATACAGCACTGTTGGTTGATGTTGCTTTTGCATCAATACCTAACTCATTGCCCAAGATAGATCCATGAAGGCTTTTGTCTTCTGGTGGATGTGGAGGGCAATATGTCTGGATATTGCCATATTTCTGAGCAAGGTAAGAAAACTGAATATCTTCTCCGTTATCCCAAGTTGTTGGCTTCTCTCTCCACAAGTGAGACAGCCATTCTCTTTTGAAAAACCAAGCATGACCAACCAAATCTACCCTTGTTGTTTCCCTGTTTTGTGTTGGCCAACCACATCGGTCGTGTCTTACATAGAACTTGTCATTGAGTGTGACACCGGCAGAACCAAGGATACCTTCGTTAGTTTTCATTGTTTCTAAGCAGTTCTCAAACCAACGATCTCCGGGTATGGTGTCGTCGTCAAAAATAGCTACATATTCAGTGTCAGCCAACAAAGCAGCGGCAAACCTTCCATAGAACTTCCAGTTGTGATCATTGTGGAATACTCTATCAAGGTCCAATTCTTTAAAGTTAAATCCAATGTTATCCTCGTGTTCGTTTACCCATAACCAAATCTGTGCTGGTCTGGTTGTTTGCTTTCTAATCGCATCAATCTGCATTTTGAGATTGTATGGACGACGATATGCATTTAGAATAACTGTAATAGGAGCAGTTGTAAACTCTTTTGTTTTCTCGCTTTCTAATACCTCGACAACTTTATCGATTACTTCAGTTTTTTGAGACCTTACGAAGTCAAGAAGTTCTTGTCCTTTGTACTTTGGGAACCACTCCTCACTAGCACAACCGAGGTTATTATTTGTTCTAAGTTTACAGTTTACAATACGGGCTTCGACAGCCAAACGACAAAAGGTTTCGAGGACTTGCGAGAAGAAAACCAATCCGTCGTGCTGGGATAGTTGATTGATAAAGTTGTCGTAGTCCAGAGACACAATAGGGTTGTACTCAATGCCGTTTTTCTCACAGAAACTTTTTGCTTGTGCTGTTCCTTTGATTTTGTTGGCACTGTTTAGAACAGCCATTTTGCCGTTCTTCTTTGTGTCTACATACTTTTGTAGAATATCCAGTTCTTCGTCAGACCACAGAGAGCAGCCAAGGTTGATTACATTTGCTTCTCTAATGTTTTTGCTGATTACTTCTGCATGCAACTTAGATTGAGCGAATACTGCCTTAGCATTTCTGTAAAACTCTAAGTTAGTCAACATGTTTGCTGGAACTTTATAGTTCTCAAACGGAGAGGGATCTCGACCGACAATGTATTTGTGGTCGTGCTCGTAGATTACATAATCACAAGTTTGTAGCAAGCGAAGGCATGAAGGAGCGAGCATAACAAAATTAGAAACAATAAAAGTCTTTTCGGCATTGTCTTTGATTAGTTTGTCTGTTACTTGTCGGGACTTTACCCTAGTAACTTTGTACCCTCTCTCAACGAGAGAAGAGGTGAGAACTTCATCTACGAGTTCGCCACCTCCTCTAATCTCATTTGAGAAAAAATCTGCTATGTGAATAACACTTTTCATTAATCAAAACTCACTAACATATCCTCTACTGGAATATCCGCTGTTTCAGGGAGGACTGCGTTGGCAAAAGCATCATATTGTTTTTCTGCTTCAAACTCAGTTCTTACCCAATCTTTTAGCTTTGCAGCTTTTTCTTCATATTTAGAGTAGTTTTCTACAACATCGGACAAAACATTCTGATAACTGTCTTTATCAGCATAACTCCACATTGAATCAGCTTGAAGAACTCCATTCCACACTGCATCTTTCTGAATAGGTCCAAGAGTATATTCAACATCTGCAAACATCGGCTTCATTACTGTGGTTGTTTTCTTTTTTGATCCTTTTTTTCTAATCTTTTCTGGCATGTTCAAGAAATCACAATGTCCAGACCAGTTCGTTGTTACGATTGGCAATCCCAAATACGCAGCTTCAAATAATGGCAAACCATAACCTTCTCCGTGCGAAATGGATACCAAGGCTTTTACTTTTGGGTGTGTATATAGACCAGTCATTTCTTGATCAGTCATGTCTCCATGGATTAAATATACTTTACATTTTGCGTCTTTTGAAACTAGATTCCTTAACGCTATCTTAGATGCCTCCTTATCCATGGTGCAGTTGTTTTTAAAAAAACCTTTCACAATCAAGCCAACATCAGGATTGTCTTTAAACCTTTCAGTAAACCAGTTTATTGTTGCAGCAATGTTTTTTCTTGGACCCCATTGAGAAACAGCCAAGAAATTAAAATCAGTATCAAGTTGCAAATCTAAACTTTCTGCTTCATGCTCTCTTACTGGATATCCTACTGTTACTACAGGGGTTTGACATTTAACATTTCCAACTTTTTCGTTGGTCTGCTTGTTTATAATATCGTAAGTAGTTTTTTCAAAAACATCTTTAGAATGATTACTTGTTACAATGATTCTATCTACAACTTTGCTTTTCTCAATCCATTGAGGAGCCATTTTGGTTGTTTCAATTCCTGCTGTATAACCAATGTCCATTGGGGTGATTTTTTCCCATTCGTTAGGGATTGTCACCTGAAGTGACATGTCAAAACCCTGCTTATCATTTACATGATGAAAAGTTTTTTCAATAAGAAAGTCTATATACTTTCTTTCTTCATCGTCATCACATACCCATCCTGTTCCACCCCACTGAGTGTTAATAATAAAGATGTTAAATCGATCTTCATGCTTTCTCAAAGATCTGAAAGCAAATCTGGCTTGTTCTCCATATCCAGATCTACTGAGTATTGGTCCTTTTAGTAATATTGATTTTCTCATTTGTTGTTCCATTAGTTAATGTTAGACAGTTGCCATGATTTGTAGTTTTTTCTGTTCGTCCAAGATCCATGCTTTTCATGAATGTTGTCCATAATCTCTACCCAACCATCTTCATATTTTTTAAAGTTATAGTTGTTTTCAACATGTTGTCTCCCGAGCTTTCCAAGATTTTCTCGCTCTTCTTTGCTCATATTATACATCTTTTCAAATGCATTAACAACATCTGCCCCAGATACTCTATCTTCATAAATAAATGGCACTTGCTGAGATCCAATAACAGACTTAGACGATGGCTCGATTCCGATACCAAACCATTTTTCTCCATCAGTTACTTGTTCCTGCAATCCACCTGTCATGGTTACAATGATTGGAGTTTCACAAGACAAAGATTCTAGAGTTGCTAATCCAAAACCCTCTGCATCTGAAATATTGACAGTACAGTCAGCAATATTGTACATAACTGCAAGATCTGCTGGGCTTACTTTGTTTTTAGAAAGCCTTACTTGCCCTTTGTTCATTTCAAATTCAACAAGAAGCTGTTCCAAATCTTGCCCGTAGGGATCTTTTGGGTCTGTGTGCATAATCAATACAGCTTTGTCGTGCCCAACTTTGTCGCAAAAATCTTTGAACCAATAAATCAAGGATCCTGACTGCTTTCTTCTCGCATTTCTATTATTCCACAAAAACACGAACTTGTCTTCAAGACCATTCTTTTTTCTTGCGTCAGAAATATCTTCATCAGACATTTTTCTGAAAAACTGATCGTTAACTGCGTGTGGATGGTAAATGTTTTCTACTTCGGGAGCCACGTTGTTAACAATATCGTGAGTGACTTTTGAAATAGAAACAATCACATCATTTGATTTGTAATATTTATCATTATATGTTGGATAAGGATAGTTATCCCATACATGATAATATACTAGTGGACAGTTCTTTCTGATTTCATTATCCATAGCCCACAACCATTCCCAAAATCTAGGATCAGTCATAAACCAAACCATATCTGGTTTAAATGATCGTATAAGAGACCTAATGTGTTCTTGTTGCCCATACCCATCTACTGGCTGAACTATCCAGTCGTCCCCATATTGGTCCACTTTGTGTGGATCATATTTTTGGTGCTTAACTGCTCCACCTAAAGAGAAGACTTTATATCTTCCAGTCTTTAATAGAGCTTCAATCATGTATTTTGTTTGTGTTCCGACACCCGAGGGGGAAAGTGGGTGGTCGCTAATGGTAAGAACTTTTATTTTTTTGTCAGTCATGTGCAATGTTCCGTTTTGTAGAATTCACACTTGCTACAAGCAAGCCTATTCTTTATAAAGTTTTTCTTTTCAATATTATAGATTGCCTTCTCAAGGAATTTAAGAGCATTTTGAGTTTTTTTAGGACCGCTAGTGACCCTAAAGATCTCTACTCTGTCTTTCTTTGCAGTTCTTTTGAGCAGCGCAAAGTAAGTTTCAATCATCTTTGGGTCAACATTGTGCTTTTTTGCCCAGAAATGCTTGTAGAAAGTAAGCTGGTAAGTCATCATTGGGTCGGAAC
>Ga0208019_1000042_pt1 | contig 58449 bp, 58 predicted proteins | sample CB_VirMetaG_5_FD_184540 | JGI IMG/M metagenome (GOLD analysis project Ga0208019, IMG submission 184540) | Freshwater to marine saline gradient viral communities from Chesapeake Bay - CB_1508_1D Viral MetaG (SPAdes) (version 4) | ecosystem: Environmental > Aquatic > Marine > Coastal | place: USA... | reverse complement strand
TCTTTCTGCTTCCGTTCTTTCTCTTTTTCTTTTCTTTGGTTTAATCTGAACTTCTTGTGGTTGTTGGGGTTGAACTTCTTGTGGTTGTTGAGGTTGAACTTCTTGAGGTTGTTGTGCTTGTTGTGGTTGTTGTGCTTGTTGTGCTTGTTGAGGTTGTTGAGTTCTTGTAGATTTTTTAATTTGTTGCAAACGCTGCAAACTTCGTTGATGTTTTGATGATACAGTATCATAATTACTTTGAGCTGTTGCCAAAGTATTCTGTGCTTGTTGTCTTATTTGATTGTTTGCTTGTGCAATAGGAGAAGTGGGATCCGTTGCAATATGAACCTCTACATTTTTTCTATGCTGCCTTAATATTGGTTCTCCAGTTTCTGGATTTATGGGAATAGATGCATTTTGCGCATTTGCACTTGCTACTTCTAGATCTCTTTCAGTATCAAAGAGTGCTTGTTGTGTTTGTTGCGCCTTTCGTTCAGCATATCTTGCCCTTCTTGCTGCTGCCTGCCTCTCTATCCTTTCTTGTTTTACTGCCTCTCTTTCTGCTGCTAACCTTTCATCTCTTTCCCTACCAACTCCTTTTGATCTCAATTCGGCAGTTCTTGCTTGTCTATTAAACGTATCCAAGGTCATTGGTCCTTGTTGTGGTTGTGCTTGATTTGATTTTGTAGATCCTTCTTTATTATCAACTTTTACATTTCCTGGACGACCTTTACCTTTTGGTTTTGCATTTCTTGGTCTTGCGGATGGTTGTTCTTGTGCTGGTTTTGCTTTATCCCCAGTAACGATAGTTCCTGCGGATCCGGGAGCATTTTTTCCTCTAAATTTTTCATCCCCAGTTGTCGATACTTGAGTTACATGTCTGGTTAGATTTGGATATTTGTCGTGAAGTTTATCTAATATATCTTGACCAGTGGTTTTTAATTCTTCCTTTTCATCATTATCTGCCGTTCTTGCTCTATCATTAATATCAGCAACTCTTGTTGCTGCATTCATTATTTCATTTTCTATCCTTTTTCTTTCTTCTTTTGATTTAAAATCAGTCATTCTCTTTACAAGTGCTTTTGCAGCAGCCTTGTAAGTCCCTTTTAATTCTCCACCTTCTGCAGATGCAATTTGAGATCCACCTTCTTTCTTTAATGAAATACCTCTACGATTTCTTTCATTATCTGGATCATAAACTTCCAAGTCTGCTTTAGGGGTAGTGTTGGTTCCACCAGCACTACTCCAAGTTCTTGATAATTCTGCTTTAGATGCTCCAGTTTTTCTTGCAGGAAATCCTTTCTCTACAGCATCTCTAAATTTCTTTTGAGTTGCTAATGAAGAGACTCCTCCTATCGCCTTTTCTATTTCGGCATTAAACGTTTCTTCATCAGCAGCTTCTCTATTTGCTCTCTTATTTTTTCCCGTTCCCGTTATCGAAAATTCGGAATCATCTGCCTTTGCAAAATTGAGTGGATGATCAGAATCTCCTCTAGCTTTTTCAAGCTCTGCTCTCATCAATTCAAGAGCTTTATTCTTATCCTTATTTTTTAAAGCATCACGAACTTCAGTGTATTCTGGATTAGAAATAAAATAGTTCCACACCTTTGCATGTGCGTCTTCATCAAAAGTTTTATTCAATTTCTCACAAATGAATCTAAAATCTACGAAAGACTTCATCTCTATCTTACTTCTATCATTATTAGATATTTATTATTCGCCACAATTAAACTTGAAATCCAAAACTGCCTTATATAATTCTGTTTTAAGATAATGTAGATGCTCCTGCTCAAACGGATGCCTGGAAGGATATCCCTCCCAGGTTTCTATTCTTTTACATACACAATGGTATAAAAGATGAATATCTTCTATACCAAAATCCATTACAAACTTGGATTCTTTGTCCATTAGTTAAATCCTGCTTGGAACCTGTGCCACTCGATTGCATTCTTAATTTGAAAAGTTCTATTAGAGATAGTCTTAATAATCTCTTCAAGAAACTTTAACATGGTATCGTAATATTTAATCTTTAAATCTACTGCTGTTAATCTTTCATCAGCATCAAGATAGCGTTGAAGTACATCTTTTTCTCTTATCTTATAAGGAAAAGGATCTTCTTCATACACTTCTGCAGGTGCTTTGCCTGCATAATAATTGTATCTTTCTAATCTCACACGATTAAAAGACTCTCTTGCCTTTTCTCTTAAAAGAGTAATCGTATTGTATATGGTATAGTATTTAGAGTGAAGTTGAGGAATTTTAAGTGATTCATCATGTAAGTTATCTGGATCTATGAAAGAATCTCTCTCCCACATCTCCTGAATTTGCTCAAGATTCATAGGGGCGTTCTATTGTCAGGTGATAGTATATTATAGATAGTATACTTGAAAGTAACCTCTGCTGTAAAGTAATTGATGTCCGTATCTGAAGATTCGAAATCTAGAGAAGTAAGAAATGTGGGAAATAAATCTCTAAATTTTACAATAGCAACATCTCTATAATTACTATTTAAAATATGAAGACTTCCATCACTAAATGCATTTTGAGGATCTGTTAAATTATCTCCAGTAATTAAATCTGTATAGTTTTTACCAGTTTCTGGAAATCCCAATCCAGTTAACCAATTATGTATTGACATATAATTTACAAGATTTTCATCAACCAAAAATCTTAAAGAAAAGTCACCATATGTTAATTTATCTCCGGGAATATCAATATCTTTAAGATAATTGGGTTGAATTGCTGTTCCTAAACTAATCTCCGGGATTCTAGCAGAATTTGAAAAAAACGATACTTTTGGATATCTTGCTAAAGTAAACTTAAATCCAATAGGAGATAAGAAATTCCTATTATCTATTTGTTTATCAAATGCTCTTGCCATTTTTAATTGTATTTAGATAAAAAAAGGGATCCCGAAGGATCCCTGTAAGAAATATGTGATAAAGAATCACATAAGGTTGTTAACACGTACTCTTCTGTAGTAACGGTTAGAGTTAACCTTCAGGCGTCCAAGTCCTTGACCGTCTGCATATGAACCCTCAGCGAATGGATTAGCGACGATGCCGTAGCGAGTCTTAAATCCAATTTTTGGCTGGAAGGTGTTCTCACCAACGGCACGAACCATTTGGAGAGGAACATATGGGCAGTAGAAGAGACCTGCATCGTAAGGCGAAGTACCCTTATAACCAGCAACGAAGTACTGATTAGCAACGTTTCCACCAGCAGCAGAATAAGGATCGATATATACACGATACTTACCGGCAAGCACACCAGCAAAGGTGTTACCAGTGTCATCAACGTTCAGGTTAGCGTTGAGAGCAGGAGTATAATCAAGGACACCTGCCATGGTGAGTGCAGAAGCAACATCGGCAGAGCACATGATCATGTTGCCCTTTCCTCTACGAGTTCTTTGTGCGATAGCGTTGGCTTCGCGCTCGATTTGGAAGATCAGACCCTTGAACTTTTCAACAGACCAGCGACCGTTGGAGTCAACGTCGAGGTCGAAGATGCCGGCAGATGCGGTATTTGCTTGAGCACCAGACTCAGCAACCTTATAGATGGTTCTGATGACTTCGCGGTTGATTTCGGCAAGAATCTCAGTGGAGAGGATGTTTGCCAATTCCGCTTCGGCATTCAGACCGTGGATTGCCTTGAGGTCTTGAGCAAGCTCAAGTGAATACTCAGCTTTCAGTGCGCGAGACTTGGCAGTAACGGTGACCTTCTCGATCGAGAAAGCCATTTCGTTGAACTCACGGCTGTTAGTACCAAGAGATTCAGCATCTTCGGTATCCATACCCTGACCGACTTTATAGTCGAGTTGGGTAGAAGCGTTATCTGGGCTGAGAAGACCAGGATTGCTTCCCATGCTATTTGATCCCGTAGTACCTAAACCAACGGAAACACCATCAGAACCACTTACATAACCGGATCCAACATCACCAACAGCTCTAGTGCTGCTAGTTCCGGAGAATGCTGTATCTGCTTCGTCGAAGAATGCTTCGGTGCCGCTCTGTCCGGTATAACGGGAGCGCATTGCGAAGATGAGTCCAGTAGGACCATTCATTGGTTGGACGCCAGCGAGGTCATAAGCGACCAAGTTAGGCATTGCACGTCTGATCAAAGAGATCAGAACGGGATCGAAACCGGCGGTTGCACCACCAGCAAGGGATGATGCACCAGAGAAACCTGCGGTTGCACCTGATGAACCAGTGCCGTTAGTTGGAGTCTCGTAAAGAAACTCACGCTCTTCACGGAGCATTTGTTCTTGATTTTCCAGGAGCTGGGCGGTAACCATTTTACGATGATTATCCTTGATTTGTCCCATACCCTCATGGTCGAGGATAGGTGCCCACTTCTCCTGCAAATACTCTAAATTAGGCATTTGCATTTGATTTTTACCTCTTAAAAGTTTTAGTTTGATTTATGATTTAAAAATCACTTTTTAGAGACTCTATTCAGAGTGCTCAAGTAAGTTTCCATTAAACCCGAAACAGATTCTTTAGTCTCTGTCGTTTCCTCTGAAATAGTATCAGATTTGTCTCTTTGAGTTCCGGCATTCTCTGGGAAGTATGACTTACGCAGAGTTACCAGTTTCTCACGATAGTTCTCTTCACTATCAAACTCAACATTTTCCGCAAGAGAAGCGAGTTTATCCTTCTGTGAAAGTGCAAGACCTTCACAGACCTCAGAGAAGATTACATCAGCAACCGACTCGGCTAATCTTTGATTGAGAGCAATATTTCTTTCGATCTGCTCGTTGAGTTTATCTTCCATCTCATCTAATTTCTCTACCATTGTAGAGAGTACATCATATTTTTCTTCAGGGATTGATACATAATGATCTTCAAAAAGACTCTTCATTCCAACAAGGAATGATTCGGTCATCTCAGTCTTAAGACCGTGATCGATAGCAAGTTGATTTTCTTGCATCCATTCGTCGGCAACATACTCAAGGTATGCATCAACTCTATCAGTTAACTGCTCTTTGATAGCAACAACTTCTTCAATAAGAGCAGACTCATATTGCTGTTCAATTTCTTCTTTTACTTCGGCAATTCTAGAACGAATTGCTGCTTCAAAGATGGTGCGTGCTTTCTCTTGGAATTCTTCGGAAAGATCTTCACCTTCGAGAAGAGCATTTACGTCCTCTTCAACATCGATTGTTTCTTCAATAACTTCTTCTTCAGAAGTCTCTTCTTCGGAAACTACTTCTTCGTCAGTTTCTTCTTCTTCATAAACAACTTCGCCTTCAATTTCTTCCTCTTCCTTTGCCATTTTAGGCATTGCTTCGGCAGGTTTTGCTCCCTTATTAACTACATCTCTCACTTGAGCAAGAATTGCTCCAGCATCTTTGAGTTTAGCAGAGTCATCATCAACTCTATAGTTTTCTGGGGTAGGACCACCAAGATCCTCTACATTTCCTAACTGTGTGCCAGGATCTGCCATTTTAGGCATTGGGTCAGCAGCTGCTGCGCCTTTGGTTACTACGTTTTCCATTTCTTGTAAATTGTTACCAACGGACATTTGATTTATAGATTCGTATTAATCTATATTTATTTATAAATTAAAGATTTGAGAGGAATTCGTTGAATAAGTTCAACTTATGCTCTTCAAGTCTTTTTTGATCAACGAGAGTATTAATTCTTCTCTGAGTTCTTTCTGCAAGTTGTTCACGAAGGATTCCACCTTCCCAAACCCACTCTTTTCCTTCCATAATTCCTTGGACAAATGCATCAGGGGCAGAAGGATCTGCAACGATATCAGCAGCAGTTGCTAACATGAAATCTTCACCAACAACTTTACAACCACTACGATCTTCTCTCAGTGATCCAACACCACGAGAAGAAACGCCAAGCATTACACCTTCATCAAGAAGAGAAGATGCAATTTTACCCATTGGAGTATTGAGGATTTGTGCCTTACCCTTAAAATTATTTCCTTCTTGAGTAAGTGAAGTAATTTTATGAGAGACTCGATCAAGGTTTACAGTAGGTCCATCAGGGTGACCAAGTTCTCCCAGAGCACGACCCTTATTCACAAAAGTTTCATTATATCTTTTTACCTCACGAGAAAGAGTTTCCATTGGATACATTCTTCCATTACGATTTTTGAGGTCGCCTTGAAGGAAAACACCCTCAATGTATAATTTCTTACTGGCACCCTTGCCTTCGGTAATAATTTTTACGTTTGATACTTCTTCTGTGATGAGTTTCATTTGATTATCCTGTGAATCCTACTTTTGTTCCTAAGACATCTGTTCCGGTATTAACATGAACAGTATGCGATGGTTGCTTTTCTAACAATTCTGTCGTATTGGCTAACATAGTAAAAGTTCCAATTGTGGGACCAGCATTCGTTTCAGATACTGTAATTACATAATCAGTTGTACTTGGGTTTGCCAAGCGAACGACAGTAGCTTCACTAAAACTAGATCCAGCACCAACTGTATTTGGAACTTGAATTTCTGTTCCCTTTAATAAAATTCTTCCCATTATTCCTCCTCTTGTGTTGCTTCAGTATCTGCAAATAATGATGCGGCAACTGCTTGTTTCGAGGAATCTATTTTATTTGCTGCTTTAGCAAATAAAACGTTTTTGATTTTATCGCTAACATCCGATGCACTAGAATCAGTCGCAATCAAATCTATAATTTCTTCCATGTTTTTAATATAATTATAAAATTATTTATATTATATTAGACTTGTGTAGATGATCCATCTATTTCTGGTTCCATTGGAACATTACCAAGAGCATTTTGCTCTCCACCTTGTGGTAATGGCTCACCAGTTATTGGATCTACAGCACTTGGGTCTGGTATAATACCATCTTTAATTTCTTTTTCTATCCGGGCATCTATTTCTATGATTTCAGAATCAGTTTGTCTCAATACTTTACGACGAACATAATCTGCAGAATAAAACTTACCAATATAAGGTTCGATAGTTGCAAGAATTCCTAATCTCTCATTCATCAGTTCAGATTCTTTTAATTCTGCAAACTGATTGTCATAAATGAAATCATATTGAATATGATCACTAATCTTTTCCCAATCTTCCGGAGATACCACATTTTTGAGAATTAATTGCGTCTTAAGCATATCATTAAACATGGATGCAAAACGCTTTCTTAATCTACCAACAAACTTGGCAAATTTTAATTCATCTCTTAAAATTTCTGATGAACGTCCAAGATTAAAACCACCTTCCGCAGCAATTCTGGACTCCGGAACACCAAGAGATCTATAAAGTTTCTTTTGAAAATATTCTATATCAGAAAGCTCACCAAGATTTTGACCACCGGGAAGAGTGGTAATTTCTGTTCCCCTACCACCCTCTCTTCTTGGTAACCAAAAATCTTCAAGCATACTCATATGCTTGCGATCATCACGAACCTCACCAGTACTTGCATTATAAACAAGTTTATTACGATAACGATTCATAACTTCACGTAGGTATTGCTCTGCCTTTACCTTTGGAAGATTGCCAACATCAATATAAAAAATTCTGCGCTCAGGTGCGCGAGATAATCTATAAATTACAAGAGAATCCTCAATCATTCTAAGTTGGTTGAGAGATTTGATTGCTTTATGAAGATATGAAAGAACAGTGCCATTGTTTCTATCTACAAGACCAGATGTGCAGTATGTAATAGAATCTTTAGAAATTTTTATAGAAGACTTTTGTGATACTCCTGCGGAATAATTATTTGATGGTTGATTTGGAGATGGTGAATATACAAAATATTCTTCAATTTCTGGAGATATTCCTTTTAGATTATCAGTGTCTCCTCTTAGTGTAGAATTTTGTGCTATGATATTTCTATCTTTTTTCTTTTCTTGTCTAACAAATTTAATTTTCAAAGGATCAATATATCTCAGATCCTGAATTCCATCTTGAGGTTTTTTTAAATCAATTACTTTTAGATAATAAAGTCTTCCGTCAACATACCAATTTTTAAAAATTTCATGTGATTTTCTATCAAAATCTAATATTTCTTTAATTTTCTTAAATTCTTGTCTTATAATACTCTTTAATTTATCACTAGCATTGAGATTACTTAATTCAATTTCAACTGGAGAATCATAAAGATCACTAACAATCGCTTCATTAACAACATCTTCAATAGCACCATCACACTCCGGGTGAAGTGCCATTTCTCTATATCTTCTGATTAAATCAAATTCTGTACGATAAACGCCTTCAATATCTACATATTGACCATAAAAACCACTACTTATATAATTATCAACCCCGTCCTCATTAGTTCGAGGAACGGGGGATACTATTGATGGAGATTGTGCGTCTTTTTCCTCAATGGAAAAACCAAATAGTCTGGACATTATAATTTGACTGATCTATTATCTACTATTTATAGAATGCTCTCTCCACCTGCATTTTCAGCAGTGCCTTTAATTGCTTCCCAATAATGGACTTGCATTTCTACAGTAAATTCTTCAATCGTATCAGTAGTTTCATAACTTAAATCAATTGTAGAAAGATTCGTTGGGAAAATATCCCAGAACTTATAAGATCTGAGAATCTTTCCTTCACGATCTAATTGATGAACTCTTGCATGTCTTTGATAATCAATTGGATTTGTGGCACCAGTGCCATCATCAAGTTTATTAATGAAATTCATCCACTTTTCGAATGCGGATCTAATTTCAAATGTAGAATCGTTGATAACTGTGATTGTCCATGTTTCAAATGTACGATCACCAGCAATCTTTAAGATTCTTCCTCTAAAAGGAATTTCAACTGGATTGATAGTGGACGATGGAAGAGCTGCTGCTTTTACTAAAAATCTAGCATCTTCAACAACTTTACTATTTATTTGAAGTTGACTTGGAAATGCTAACTCAACTTCAAATAGATTTGGTCTTGCACCGCCACCTACTAACTTGCTCTTGAAGTCATTGATTGTTCTTAACGGAAGTGTCTTCTGTTGATTACGATCTGCCATTTTTCTTTAAACCTCTCTGTTAATTAATTAAACGTTACCGACGATTTCTTCAAACGAAACACCAGTTCTGGTGGCAACAAAGGTCAGACCGATGAAGTTAATCGATCTTGCAGGTTTAATGAATATATCTGCCACAAACTCATTATTATCTATCACTGCAGCGGTGTTGTTTGTCTCATCACAAATTACAACATAATCTATAATTCCTCTCTTACCTTGGACATCACGTAAGAACGGCTCAACAATATTTACAAAGTTTGTTCTTGTAATCTCATCATTAAATTCAAAGAGTTGATCTCTTGCTGCAGCAGAAATTGCATCTTCAAGATAGATGAATAAACGACGGACATTAATTCGATCGAATGCGGATGCCTTGGCAAGACCAGTCTTATCACCAAAGAGAATATTTCCTGCGCCGGGTGAGAAAATAACCGGATTAATTCTGTTAGAATAAAGAATGTCTCTTTGTACCTTTGATGGATTATATGCAAGTTTGACAGAATTCAATATAGTACCTCTTACTGTTCCTGCGGGAGAGAACCATGGGAAGTTATCAATATCATTTCTTGCGCAAATTCCTGCAATATCACCATTTAATGGAATATACCTGAATACATCATTAAATCTATCATACATGTATTTGTATCCACTATCAAATACTGCATAAGAAGACGAATTAACACCTGAATAGAAATCTACCAAGTTATCGGTGATAACTGAATCAGAATTAATAGTCGTTGCAGTTCCATCTGAAGTATCATTTAATAATGATGCTCTATTTGGTGAAATGAATGCAATAGAATCTTGTCTTAAACCCGCAACAGAAATTAATTTATTAGCAAGTGCTTGAGTTTGGAATTTATCAAATCTTCCAGATCCCATGAGTAAGAAATCTACATCATATAGATCATTATTTTCGAGTAATCCGTATCCACTAACGACATTCGCTAAAGATGCATCTAAACTTCCAGTAGTAACTAAGTCAGTTTTTCCGCCATAGTTTAAACCACCTGCCAAAGTAATATTGTGATTGCCGATAGCATCAAATATTACTGGACCATTTGCAGAATCTTCTGCATTTTGATCCCAACCACCATCAGTAAATTTAGTATAACCAGAACTAAATCCTGTTGTTACAATTCCTGTTGGTGCCCCACCCCCAAAGATATACGCTGATCCAGACTTAATATACTTTCTCCAATAAGATGGAGAACCCACAGAGAATTCGGCATCCTTTGCTTTAGAAAGATTTAAGTGCTTCTCAAGAATTGTTCCAGTATTTCCGGTAATTTTTCCATCACCATCAATTACTACAACATGAACTTCATCAAATCTGGAACCTCTTGCTTCAGCATAACTGGATGTTGAAGGTCTTTCTGCAATTGTATTCCACTTAATGGTTCTATCTACAGACCCAGCACCTGTGGATACAGTACCAATTGTTAGAGTTTGTTGATCAAACCAATCTTCTTTTGCAGTAGCTGTTCTAGTTGAAGTTGATCCACCTTCTATAAGAGCACTTATCCCCATAAACTGATCACCAACTCTGGCAAAACCACCTGCATTAAATATAGTGCTTATTCCGGTTCTGGTTGTCGAAATTCCAATACTAGTTTCAGAAGCAAGAATATTGCTATGTCCAGATAAAGAAACAACGGAAGCAACATCTTCAAACTTTTCTAAATGTTTTACTGAAGCACCGTCAGCATGAGAAGATGCGGATGTTGATTCAACACCTCTACTATTAGAGGCAAGTGTTATTTGTCCAATCCCAATTGTAGCACCACTAAGTGAAATAATTTCATTACCTATTTGAAGGAAGTGGTTTCCAGTTGCTTGAATTCCGGCAGTCGCAATACCAACAACAGTTGAAGCGGCTCCTAAAGATTCTCCACCAGGCATGTCAAGAGTTAAAGAACTCTCTAAAGAATATGCTGTTAATGCTACTCCTGCAGTAATTGATACTGCAGTGCTATTAAGAGCACCTCTTGTTACTGTTACTGATGTTGTTCCACCACCAACGTTTGGAAAATCGATCGAAGAATCGGTAAAACGATAACTTCCATTGGGGGTATAATCTACTGATGTCTCTACATTGGCGGAAGAAACATGAGTTAAAATTTTAACTCCTATTTTACTATTAGTAGCATCAACTTCAGTAACAATACCTTTATAATAACCATCTAATACCGAAGTTGTACCGGCACCTGCAGTAGAAATAATAGTACCAGAAGGAACTGCTTGACTTACGCCAGCACCAACAGATATATCAGTTACGCTATCAAGCGTTAAAAGTTGATCCGCTTTTGCATCAATAATACCTATTCTAATTCCATTTGCCCAAGAACCAGAGTTTCTTGCAGCAACTGTGACACCAGAAATATTATTTTCATCATATCCTAATTCTGTGTAATGATCTACACTTTTAATTTTTGGTGCGGATCCAGATCCAGAATATGCATTTCTAAAAGCAGTATCATCTGCTCTAACTACTCTTAATGGTCCTCCATATGCTAAGAAAGAAGATGCAGTCATCCAACTTTCAAAGTGTTTGTCAGTTTCATATGGTTTTCCGAAAACGTTGACCAAATCATTTTCGTTTTCTACCAAAGTAGGAACATCAATTGGTCCCTGTGCAAATGGTGCAACAATAGCTCCTATTTGGTTACTAGTAGGGTCAACTCTACCTACAGTTAAATCAACTTCCCTTACTACGATACCAGGAGATGCTAAATTTAATGGCATCTTAATTTCCCTCGCAATCCAAATTTATCTAAAAATATTTATGAAAAGGGGTATTTTCAATGGGGAAACAATGCATGAACACTACCAATCTGGATAATACCATTCAAGAGTATTTTTTGTTTTTTTTCTATTTTTTGATATTCTTTCAATAGTACAAATTTTGCATTCATATGAGTATGAAGATGCTAAATTATTTCTATTTTTTCTTGTTAAATAAAAATCGGTCAAAAGACCTTTAACTTCTCCACATGTTCTACAACGGCGGTCAAAAAATAATAAATTTTCTAATCCTACCTGATCATCAATATCCATCAACCATAGTCCCACATATAACTTCTATCTCCATATTCATCAGTATACCATCTATCTCCCTGATTATCAGTAAAACTATTATCATCTAGACCATCTACGATAAAACCAAATGGCGCCATATCCTGTTCGATCTGATTTCTTTGCTCTTCATAGATTCTTTTACGAATGTCATTATCCGTCATTTCCTTGAAGTAATCCTGAGCAACTAACCAAGAGAATATAACCAAACACATCGCCAAATCGTCATTACAACCTTCTTCCGCCTCAAATGTATTATGTTTTTGTGAAAAAGTAGTCAGCTCATTAATTATCTCATAATCAACTGTCAATAATTTGTCATCTTCTAAAAATGTTTTAAGATTAGAACATCCCAATTTTTTAACTGCGGATGTCATACGAACACCAAGCTGAGATTTCTTGCCACTAAATCCTGTACCAACAATTTGTCCAGCACGACCTCTCATTGATGCCATCAAAAGATTATCATATTCCAAGTCATAATGCAAAATACTTGCAACCTGATCACCAATGTCATTAACTTCTATTAGTAACCAAGCATCATTATACGCTTTCCCAACTTCTTCAATAATGTTGGGAAAGAGCATTGGTTTGATTTCATTATTCCGGTATTTTGCAACGACTTTATACGGGAATTGTGTGATATCAAACACGATAAAAGCAGAATAGTCGTTACCCAAACCCCGAGCAACATCAACAGTAATGAGATAGTTATTTTCTGGTTTTGCATTTTCATAAATGTCAAGTCCTGCATTTCTTTTTATAGGAGTTTCATAAACAAGATTTTTAAGTTTTGCTGGATTGATGAGTGTATTGACAGAACCTAAAAATTCACATTCAAACTCAACCTTAAATTGCTGTTCAGAAGTATTTGCAATTGTTTGCTCTTTCCATTTCGTATCTCTACCCGGAACTTCTGACCAATGAACTTCTGTTGGTACGTATTCGTTTTTACCTCTTTCCGCATCATGCCACATGCGGTAGAAGTGGTTCATACCACGAGGAGTAGAAACGATGATTACCTTTGTGCTTTGTCCAGAAGAAATAGTAGGATAAACAGAGGCAAAGAAGTCATCAGCAATGTGATTCGGGATGAAAGCGAACTCGTCAAGAAAGATGACATTATAGGATCCGCCTCGGACAGCAGATGAAGAAGTAGAGTTAGACGAAATTTTGGACCCATTTTCTAATTCCAAACTACCTTTGTTCCATGATATAATACCTTGTTGCATCCACTTCGGCAAGTTTTCATATGCAGTTTGCAATCTTCCAAGAAGGTCTCTCGCAGTTGATGCCTTGTTTGCTAGGATGGCGATGTTAACATTATCGTTAAAAACAGCATAGTGTAAAAGATATGATACACAAGTAGTAGACTTACCAGTCTGACGTGGCATCTTACAGATATTAAACCTATTATCATGGAAATTTTGAATTAGTTTTTCCTGAAATGGGTACATATCAAAAGGAACAAGTCCTTCATCAAGAGAAACAATTTTTATATATTTCCTTGCAAAATATACAGGGTCTTGTTTACATTTGAGGAACTCAATAATTTGTTCTTCTGTAAACTCAATCTGTGTATTTGCTTTCTTAAGGTTTGGGTTACCTAAATAAACTTCACTCATAACGAAACTCCTTTTTTAGTCTTCTACATAAATGAACGACACACTGGCATTGGTGATATTACTTGAAGATGCAATAACTGCTGATATACAGTCTCCTGGTGGAACATCAATACCAATAGCAGTTAAATCAACATTAATAGTGTCACCATTAGAAACATGAAATGCTGCAATTGCTGGTGTTGATTGTGGTGCTAATGAAAACTGCCCAGCACTATCTTGAGTAGCATACAAAGATGCATTGAAGTCTGTTTGTGTTGTAAGTCTCAAATAATTTGTAAATGTTGCATTAAAATACAAGTAAATGATTGCTGGATCCTGAGTTGTATTCACAGAAGCAGTCAATCTTTGTGGAATCAAATCTCTGGTATTAATTTTTCCTTGATAGATAATTTTATTTTTGAGAGTAAGTAAATGATATAAAGTTCCAGGTGTGTTCATACCACTGTTTCTGGTTGCAGTCACAGAATAAGGAAGTCTGGTATTTGTTACCAAACCTTCAATAGCACCAAGGAATGAAGATCCAGTGCAAGTTACAACACCACTTGCAGGAGCTCCCAAGTTTGCTGCAACATATCCAATCTTCATAGATGGATTATCTAAATGAGGAGATTCATTTCTATTTGCGTAATGTTCATGGTGGAAGAACATCATATCCCCATTAGTGGGGTTCTCAATCGCATAACGGATCTCACCAGCACCCAACCAACGGAAGTTGATTTGATACACATTTAGTTTTGATGGATCAATAGTAACACCAGAGTATCCAGTTCCATCCAGTTTGTCTAAGTTAAAATCATCTTGGAATGTCCAGTTTTCTGTCTGTGTTACTCCAGTTTGTTTTTTTGTATTGGTAAATGTTATACCTGCAGTACTGGTTGCATTAAATGTACCAGATTGAGCACCAAGAGATGTTGCTAAGAATGAAATCTTTGCCTGATCATATTCTAGGAGATATAAAGCATTAAAAAGTGCCTGATCTTGCAATCCTTCTGCAAGTAATGCAATGTTTGCGGCAATACTTCCACCACCTAAAGTTACCGCAGTAAAACTAGTGCCGTTGAGAGTAACTGTTACATCCCCATCTGCCAGTGTAGTGAAGGCAAACTCTTGTATATTTGCTTTACCTCCACTGGCACGAAGGACGCCAAACTGTCCATTGGTATGTGCATAACCGATTTGAAGGGCATTTTCTTGATTGAATAAACCTACTCTTTGAGTAAATCCTACTGGGTTAGAAGAAAATGCGGCAGTAAATCTTGCAACTGCACCCTGCCCAGGACGATATCTCAAAAAGTTTGCGGTTCTAACAACACCATAAGAATTAGCATCTGTTCCTGCACTAACTTTAAATTTAAAATCTCCATTTGTTGCAATACCACTATTGCTAAATGTAAATGTCTCAAACTCTCTTGGATCTAATCCATAGACAGCATCAGCCTGAATCTTTGGTGTGATGGGAACTGCAATATTCTCACCAAATGCAGATTCGCCACAAGCACTTGGAGTAATGATTTGACCATATTCGTCACACCGCATGTAAACTTCATGCAGTGTTCTTTCTTGGTTTAGAAAGTCCTGTGTGTTCTTATTCCACTGAGCCATTAGTCACTCCAAGTTAATCTTTCTGGTTGATATCTTTGTGCGTTTTTAATTTTTGAAGGAGAATTTCCTGGATAAATTTGATGAACCATTGCTCCAGGATATTCTCCTTGAATCTGCTCTGCCAATTCATTCTTGGAAAGCATTTTACCTTCTACTTCAAGACGATATAACTTACCTTCCCAGACAACATCGGCAAAGAATGACTCTTGTGCCTGTTCTGGTTGATAACCTCCCACATTGAGAGTTCCATTGAAATCACCATTAATGGTGATGCTTTCTGAGAGAAATTGTTGAAAACTTTTCATTGATCAGCACTTCCAGCGACGACGGGCTTTACAAACAGGTTTATCGGGGGTTTTAGAGCAATCAATGTTATGCATGTCTTGCTGACCCTTAGAGCGAGCACAGAAAGACTTTCTACGCTTGGCATCCTTACTACCTGGTTCTGGATCACCAGTTACGGCAGTCTTGAGTTTAGAACCTGGATTCTCTCGACGATATGCTTTGACCGCAGCAGGGCTCATACCATCAGTTTTATCAGACTTATTTACTTTCTGCCAATCTTCTCTCATAGCAGAAAGTTTTGCTGCTACTGCCATCTCACGACGCTTTTCTTTTGATTTTCCTTCAAACTGTGGGGCATCGGATTTATAAAAATCTTTTACCACTTTCCCCATTTCTGCCTTTTGGAGATTTAATTTCTCATCGAGTTCTAATCTCCAATCAGAAAAAGATTCATTTTTAACTTTGGTTCTAAATTTTCCAAATGGAGTAGGAAGTTGTTCTCCATATTCTCCTGTTTTTTTCTCAACTTTGTCCTTAGGATCTACATCACCATCAACATCATAATCAATTCTTTTAACTGCTTTTTTGACAAGTTTTTTGAGATCTTTTGATGGCACTTCTTTTTCAAAATCCTCATAAACTTTTTTACCATCAACAATACGACCTTTTCCGTGCTTATCGTAAAACTTTACATATCCTCTAGGAAGTTTTTTCTTTTCTGGGTCATCTTTTCTTTTTTTATAAGTGTCTGGAGCATCTGGATCTGGTATTCTAATACCAGTAGTTCCAATCATTTCATCAATCTTCTCACCATTTAATGGTTCAGGTTTGATAATATCAATGAACTCATATTCAGTTGCCTTAAAATCATCTCTCCAATTAGAAAATTCCACTGATTCTGTCTTATTTCCCCAGTTAGCAGCACCAACTTTACGGCACTTAACCAGAGCACCTGAGGCATACGCACTTGGCCAGACAGAATAACGAGACTTGACCTTGTTATAGCAGGCATCTTTCTTGCCGCTACCTTTACCTGGTTTATCTTTTACTTCTTGGATGTTCATTTCTTCAGTTTTTACGTTAGTTGGTTTGGCAGCACCAGATTTTTCTGGTTGATTTGGATCTTGACGATTTTTTCTTCTTCTTGCAGATTCCTCTTCTTCGGCACTCAAATTTGCTGCCATTTTAGAACTTCCGCACTTTGGCGTTGAAGTTTGACCTGGTTGACGAGCACAAGGTTTACCTGCCCATTTGCCACCAAGTTGAACCCATCCCTTTTTACCATCTGAAGACTTGGATTTACCAAACCAATCGCGAAGACCTTGATCCCCAGATTTTGTTTCTTCATTAGTCACATAATCTGCTGCAGTATCAATATAATCTGCTGCTTTGGTAATTTTAGATTGAACCCATGCTTGCAAATTCCCCTCACCTTTCTTTCCCATCTTCTTTTGAAGACGCTTTACGGCATTGGTTACGGTCTTTAATTCTGACCGTGCCATGGAGTATTCGTGATCTTTCTTTTCTTCACTCATTTTCTTTTTGCGACCCTGGCAGTGAGCACGTTGACTGAAACCTTTTGGGTTGTTGCAATCAATTGATTTTTTATATTTTTCTGACCAACCCATTAGAAAAATTACTCTTTATTATTTAGGAATCCCTGCTTAAGCATTTTTTGAAGTTCAGAAGTTGATCCAACAAAAACTGCATTATTAGTTACATTATTGGTAGTCTTAATAGTATCCTCTTCAACATCTTTAAGTTTCTTTTGAAGATCAATTAATTTATCAGTAGTATCAGCAACACTCTTAATTAACTGTCCAGCGACCTCATATGCCCTTGGGCTTGCTCCTTCCCCCGCAAGTTCCATAATACCATTAATTGCCTCTTGACCCTTCTCTATGAGCGAATAAAGGTTAGCTCTGGTATACTCATAATCCTTCTCAATATCACTTCCCTTTGATTTAGAAACCTGTATTTTCTCGGCAGTTGTTTCTATAATACTACTTTCAGTATTAAAAGCCTCATCAAGACCATCATAATTGTTACTCATATATCTAACCAATTAAATATCTTGTTGTTGTGTAGGACTGTATGAATTAGAATCTGTCAAGAATTCCCATCCCTCATCAAATCCAAAATTATCTTCAGGACCAGCATTGATTGGATTTGGAGTGGCAGTATATCTCATTTCGCGTTTTGCAGAAATATCGCTTGAAGATGAAATATCAACCTGGACTTTCTTAATAAGACCATCAGTTGTATTGGAAATAGGACCAAATAGATATGTTTTTGCTGTAAATTTTAAAGTATAAATTAATGCTCTTCTTGTGGAAAAATCTCCTTCATAATCATCTTGAAAAGATATATTATCCAATACAATTGGAATATCTCTTTTTTCACCAATAGAACTAACAAGATCGACAGTTAAAGTAAATGCTGGTTGAAAATATGGTAAAATTTGTTCAACAATTTGTAAAGCATCATCATTTAACTTGGTTAAAATATTTAATTCGAATCCAATATTATATGGAACTGGCATAAAAACTTTTTTTAAATTTGTACCATCAGATGCTTTAAAAGATTGAGTTACTCCAGATTTTCTTGAAGGATCATAACTAATATCAGTCATCTCGAATGCCATTCGAGGTAAAGTAATTGCAACTGGTTTATTTAAATCTTCTTGCTCTAATCTTGCCAAAAACTTTTGTACAGGTGCATATGCTAATGGAACTTTTAAGTCACTTACAACATCTCCATTTGAATCTTTATGCTTTATATTAATATTATTAAATAAAGTTCCAAAACTAACAATAGTTTTTCTAATAATTTCGTGATAGTAATAAGTTCCTAACATTAATAGTTACCAAATGGATTTGATTCTGAAAAGTCAATAATGAGATCTGCTTCTTCTTCTATCTCATCACTCTTGTCATATTTATCACTAAATTCTGCCGTTTCAATATAATCAACACTGTATCTAGCAGAAGATGAAGTTCCGACAATTACATCGGATGCCAAGAAATCACCGTCTGTTGTACCAACTTTAAGAGTATTTGTAGTGGCATCCCACGTCTTAACTCTTGCTTTCGCACCAGAAATAGATCCAGTAACTTCTTCATTATATTGGAAGGTGCCAATACCAGTAATAATTGGTGGATCGGAAATTATTGCTGTTGCTGTACCAGAAGTATATCCGATACCAGCATCAGATATGAATACTTTATCAACAACATTATCTGTCGTAACCGATACTCTACCAAAAGCAGTACCTATACCCGAAGTTGGTGTTGTAAAAGTAAGAATAGGTGGAGATGGATATCCACTTCCACCAGAAGTAATTGTAACTCCATTAATACCAGCAGATGAAGTAACTAAAGTTGCTGTTGCTGCTGCTCCAACACCATAAGTTGTATATCCAACACCGGTTATAGTTTCGCCAACACTGACAATACTAACACTAGGAACAACCGTATATCCAGCACCAGGATTTGTTAGTAAAATTTCTTTTACTGAATAAACATTATTAATTGCAGTTGTAATTGCAACAGCAGTAGCATTAGTTCCTCCCGCTGGTGCTGTAGAAATTGAAACTGTTGGTACTTTTGTATATCCATAACCATCATTAGTTAATGATATTTTGCGAATATATCCTGTAGATGTAGTTACACCAACAGATGCCGTTGATCCAATTGAAATTAACTTCAATGTGGTGATAAAACCTTGTGTTTCAAGAACACTATCAATTTCTTCAGTAATTTGAGATTGAACATCCCATCCACCCATTTCATCTTCATATTCAAAGAGTTCGCATCTCAATTCATATACATAATTTTTTCCTAATTGATAAAATGGTTTTTCATGCTCAACAAACTTAACTTCAAATATTCTTTTACCGAGAGGGAAATAAATTAAATCACCTTCTCTTGGTCTGTTTGAAATTTTTATCTCATTATCTGGAAAATCCTCTAAAAAAGGAGCAATAAAATCTTCAAATCTTTCTTGAGAAATAGTAATAACTAATTCGTCTTTTAGTGCAATACCAAATTTTGTAAGAATATCTCCTGATCCACCATAACCTTCATAGGTATTAACATAAGCTTCAATAGAAAAATTATCGTTAAAAACCGATGATTGTAATTCAGTAAATAGAGTATCTTCTTTTATAAGTTTCCTTGGCAGATAAGTTACCTCCACACCATAAATTTTTAGTTGTTCATTAATTAATGATTGGAGTAATCTTTGTTCTTCCGAAGAACCCTGTAAAAAGAATGGATTAAGTGCCATTATCCTATTAAATCAAGGGGAGGTAATTCATACTCTGAAGACATTCTTTGTCTTATGGATTCTAATTCTCTTTCCGCATCTTCATACAATTGTCTCCCATTCAATTCAATTCCTCCAGGAAGTTTTACACCTTGGAATTTTATTAGATTCTGCCCCCACTGTCTCTTAATTAATGCAGTCAAATACATCTTTACAAAACTATCGTTATAAACTTGACTAAATGATGTTGGATCAAGAGCTCTGTAGCAATCGATAACCAAGAAGTTATCCGCTTCTTGAGACGACCAATCAATATCAAGATACAATCTGTCTTGACGCTTATTAAATCTTACTTGTTTATCTGTTGTAAGTAAATAGTCAATATCTTCCAGATATGATTTTGTCATAGAATATTGTAGTAATTCAATAGAATTGAAATGATACAAATCATTTAAAAACAATTGATATTTAATACTAAACATTCCACCAGAAATAGAACTAGTATCAAATTTAAATATTTTTTCTATTCCAATAACTGAATCTGGAACTTGAATATAGTTTGAATTTTCGTAAAAATTAAATGTAGTTGCCGTTCCAACAATAGTAGATGTGCCAGTAGTAGTTACAATACCGACTCCATCAGTGCCTGATGCTTTTCCTCTATTAATGTCATCTTGAGTAATTTTATACTTCAAATACATCCTCTCAACACCATCAAAATGACGCTCATTAAAGAGTTGAATAGCGTCATCAACTAAATCATCAATTTGATCATTATCAACATTTATTTCTAAAACAGGAGCACCAAGTTTCCTTAAACAATAATCAATAAGTTGTTGACGAGTTGTTGGTTTTGCCATAAAAATACCTTATCTAGTAACGCCTTGTCTAATAAGAACCATTCCTTCAACGACTTTTGTTTTTACTGAATTTTTTTCAATAACAACATCATATACATATCTCCCTTCCTTCAAACTCAAAGTATCTCCACTAGTTAATGCGATACTAACTTTTCCTGCAGTTTCCGGAGAAACTATAGTCGCCGTAAAATCAGTTGCAGTAGCACTACCAGCATACTTTCTCATTTGAGAAGATACTGTATATCCAGTCAAATTCAGTGAAGAATTGTCAGAAGCAGATGCTAAATCGAATGTTTGTCTAAAGTCTTCATTAGTGTTTATAACAATATTACTGGAATATGTAGCCATTTATCTAACACAACACTACTACTTCTTATTTATATTCCCGTTAAACCAAGATTAAGAACTACCTCTTGTTGTTTGAGGTATAACTTACAATAAGATTTTGCAATAATTTTTAGTTCACTATTATTTAATTCATCAATTGCTCTTGCCTGTTTTTCATATTCAAACATTTTTGTAACACTTTGTAATTCAATTTTGTCTGGATCCATTTACCAACTCCTGTAATAATATTTTTATTTCATCAATATCTTTCTTCATCTTATCAAGTTCTCTTTTTTGAGATTCTCTATATGATAAAGAATTTACATATTGATTATAAGCATTGCTATCATGATTTATGATAGCACCACTTTTCTCATCGCGATATAAATTTTGATACCCTTCTACTCTAATCATCTTATTGCAATTGTTCTAAGATCTTTAAACCTTGGATAGTATGCTGCATTTGTTCCAGACATTACAATTTTAATTGTATATCCAGTAAACAGATCTAAATTATTTGCTGTAAACTCGTAATCTAAAAATTCATCTTCCAAACTAGGTCTTACAAAAACATCTGGTTTTCCATTATTTTTGGATTGATCTATTACTGTTAATAATGCATCATTCTCAAATCTCAAATTATCATAACCGGGGAATAATTCAAATTCTTGCTCAACCTCACTAGAATCTGCCCTATTTAGTTTGTACAATACTCTAAAATCTGCAGTCTGATGTCTGTATGCTGCGACTAAAACTTTAAGTGCTTTTGCTGGATTTTTGAGATTCACAGTGTTTGAAACATATACTGCGGCATGTGGATCATACTTAAATGAATTTACTTTATTATCGGATGCATAATCAGTTATTGGATTATTTATTAATGGCATCTGTAAAATAGTTCCAGTCTCCTCTAGGTAGAAAATTTGTGGAGAAAGATTTTCATCAGTTGTAGATAACCTTATAGCGGTTGTTAATGATTTATTAGATGGTAATGTGCTTAGATAGGTTTCCTCATTAACTTCAGAAGCCACTATTCTAACAGAAGAAAGTTTATTAACCTGATTTAATTCAACGGGCTCATATCCATTATCAACGAATGAATTTTCACTTCCATCAACACTTGTGCCGCTAATAGTTCTAATAGATCCTGAAACCGAAGTGGAATCATTTGGAAGTATTAGGGGGAAACTGGGGATAATTTCAGTAAATGCAATATTTTCGGAAGCATTTGCATTCTTTCCTCCAGTTTGATATTCATTTGTAAATGATAATTGAGAATAATAAGAAGTTGCATTATCATCACTTGCTCTGGATGTTCCGTTTGATGATCTATCAACTGAAACATAATAACCACTTATATCCATTCCTTCAGAAGAAACATCAAGTGTTACACCATTTATTCTTCTTAAAGAAATACCATTTAACTCATATTTACTTACAGGAATACTAAATTGATTTCCATTAATATCAGAAATATTGTGATCAATTATATTTGTATTATCAATACCTCTCGTTATATCTATTAATTTATTTCCAATATCAATATCATTATATTGAATAATTTCTCTTCCGATTTTTACATATCCAGGATTATTAGGACTGACAATGACTCCTTCAAAAATGTCAAATCCTACCGTGCTTCCAATGCTTATTTCCGAAACATCTGAAGATGCTAAATCTGCTGTTAAAGTTGTTGCTGATCCAGCACTCGGTGTAATATCATTTAGAACTACTTTATTAGTAGCACCAAACATTCCATGATTAAAGTGATTAACCTTGAAATAATTTCCAGAATTTAAAGTAGGTCCATTATCAATCCCTGTAATAGTAGTGTTTGCCATCGAAACAACAACGCCATTATCATCATAATAACTAACACCCATACCAACATTAAATGCTTTGTTTGATCCAGTATCTCCTTGCATACCAGAAACAAATAAGGTATCAATACCTCCAATTTCATTTATGCTTATTTGAGCACCTTTACCAGTTCTATCAATAGTATCTGCAGTAACAATACCAACAACATCTCCAACTTTGTATCCACTACCACCATTATTGACAACCAATCCAGCAATTTGCAGGGTTCCGTTTGTAGTTGCAGGAACATCTAAAGTTAAATTTTTGCCATTTCCGACAATATTAAATGTTCCTACATTTGTTGAAGCATTAATACCGTAATTTGTTCCGCCAGTGATAATTCCAACATCATTACCATTATTGAAAACACTACAACCAACTCCAGTAATATACGCTACACTACCTGGATAATTATTATCTCCTGCAAGTTTTCTTCCAGGACTTAATACGGTTTCCATGTCACTAAAATCAGACGCACCTTTTTTAACTGGTGTAATTCTAATAGTTGCAGTTTTTGGTAGAGTTTTTAACGAATTATTTGGCAATTCTCTCTTATACCCATTACTTAAATCTAAAGGAGCATTATAAAAATATGCAGTACCACTTGAGGATTTGAATTTCGCTTTAAATAAATCAAATTTTAAATCCATATTTTGGTCTTCTGTCCAAATAGATCCATTTTGAGACATGAACAGACCACCAAATGCATATTGTGAAGAATATACGCCTGCATCCGGATTTGGAAGATTCTGGACAGTAACACTCTTTTTACCTTTTTCTGCAACCCAAACCTGATATTGATCACTATATTCGGATATAATAACTAAAGCATACTCTCTACCTGGAGCCAAATATATTGGTTCTGGGAAAGTTACTCTAGTTGCAACATCACCTGTTTCAGAAGTTTTTATTATTGTTTCTTCTGAAATATTTCCATTTCCATCATCAATATATCTTCTTGGTGTTAAATAAGCTGCTTGTCCAATAACTTCTCTTGTTGGTGTGCCCAATTCAACAGTTCTTATTTCAACTCTAAGTGGTTTATTTTCTTCGTCTACTGTTGCAAAGTATACATTAGCACCTGTTAAGAAAATGCCATTATCATCATTATTTCTTCCTATGGCAGTTTCTACATCAATAGTACTGCCAACTGCAAATGATTGTGCTAACGGATCAACATATCTTCTAATAGCTATAGTTGTTGTATTTGTAATAGAGGTGAATGTTTGTACAAGAGTGCCTCTTGTTATATATTGAGTTCTTGCAAAAGAAAGTAAAGTATCAAGATCTTCACTAATTAGTGGTCTTCTATTAGTGGAACTATTGGTTAATTTGTAAGTATGAGTTGAGTTTTCAACTCTAATATTTCCGGCAATGTTTGGATTTCTTATAAAGAATGATCCAACTAAATCCCCCCATGCATCAGTAATTAACCGCAAATCTTTCACAAAAGCAGTTGCGCCACTACTTTGTCCTTCAAGTATAAATCCTTTTTCCAAATAACCACTATATCTACCCTGAGCACTTTGTGACAAAGATGCAGTATCAACATTTAATATTGTTGATCCTTCCGTATACGAATCTGGTATAGTAACTGCCTGTGGATATGAATATGGATCATATTGATAAACAGATTCTGGAGAAATAATTGGACCAGTTTTATGATTCGGTTTAGCAAGTCTGAATCTTATTCTGGCAACAGAATTACTATCCCCACTTACTTCATAACCAACGACTTCTTCGCCAATTGTAAAGGATCCTTTAACATCTTCAACTTGCAATAATTTTGGTATAACATCCAAATTACCCTCAGAATCTAAGAATTGATAATACCTCGTATGTGGTTTTAAGTTAGATGCAGAAAACTGCGTATTTCTTGATCTTGCAAACCTTATTGCTGAACTTTGACTAAAAGAATTGAAAGATTGAGAAAATCCACCAGCTGCCCCAAAATTCACATTATTAAAGAAAGAGACAAAATTCTGAGTAATTGTCCAGAAATCATTTGGTGGCGATAAAGTAACATCACCTCTATAAGAAGAAACCTGATATTCGTTTACATTTACATATTTTGTTGCTACAAATTGACTTATCCATGTAACCTCATCGTAATCAAGTGTTATTGAATTGCCCTTCTTTTTAACATTTGGATCAATTAATGTTAATGATGGATCCTCATAGTCTATGGATTCTGGATTTCTATTATTTCCAGAAATAGCTATAGATCCTTTTAAACTACTTCTAACAAGAGTAGGTCTCATTTCATGATTATCTTCATCAATTTGAATGGATGAGATATCTTTATTAATCAATGAATTATTTCTAAAATCATCTACAAAGAAACCACTCTTAAATCTATCTCTATTTTCTGCATCCTTTATTTGTAAAGTCTGGGTATTAATTTCTAATAATGATAAAGAAGTTACTTCTTCTAAATTTTCAACTCTATCTTCAATTAATCCAATATCTCTCATAGTATATCTTCTATTATCAACTAAAGATATTTCAGCATCTTGAGGATCAAATAGATATGGTGGTAAAGATATAGTTGCAATTTCCATTGCATCATCACTAATTAAAGGTGCTTTTGGTCTTATTCCAGATTGACCTTGTTTAATTCCCAATACTCCCAACTTATCAATATATAATTTGTCAATTCTTCCAATATAGTAATCATATGATACTAAAGAATCTTCATTTGGGGCAATTGTTTTACTTAGTGATGTAAAATTCCTTGAAGTAAAGTCGAAAGGAGATGCACTATTTCCTGTAAATGCGGATACCCTTGGTCTATAATCAAAGGTATCAGTAGCTCTAACTGCATCTACACCTATAAGAGGAATATTTTTTTCATATCTATCATTATCATAACTTTGAATTGTAAAAAGATCTCCATTATCAGTTGCTTCTACCTCATAATGGTCAAATATAATTAAAAGTCTTTTAGACGGTATAGTAGATTCATTTCGTCTAACAATTCTAGAATAGTCATAATATTGATCTCTTTGTCCACGATCCAAAATAAAGTTGTCAGTTATATCAGTGTAACTTCCCAACTGAATATTTGTTATTGTAGTTGTTATATTGGATTCTTTAAAAATAACCACATCACCTATATTAAATCTTCCAGAATTTAAATATACAATACTAGCAACATCTGTTAAAGTGCTCTTTACAAATCTAGCAATAACAATACCAGATTTGCTAATAATATTTTCACCAACAATAGCATTTTCGGCAATATTTGAGGATGATAAGCATGTTATTTTATCTAAAACTGGATCTGAAGAATTTAAAGATTCATAAACGGCAATAATTTCTGAAACATCAGGGACATTCAATGATATTTCTTCATCTTGCACTCTAAGACCATAACAATTGTTATTGTATGTTAATCCATCATTTACTGTCGTATTTGAATTCGTGCCAGACTGATTTAATCTTGATAAATTTACTATTAATTCAGTACTTCTAGTGTAATTTTTTTTCTTACTCTTTATTCCAACTTTAGTTAATGTTGCATCTAATTTATATGATCTTCCTGGAGAAAGTCCTGAGAAAGAAACTGTATTATTTGCAGTATCAATTTTAAATGAATCAGAAGTTATTGTTCCAATGTATCTTGGGGCACTATCATTATAAAGAGAGTATCTTTCGGCATCAAATGCACTAAAGTTTACTGTTGATATTCCCGAAGTATCGAAATCATTTAATGACATAGTTACTATGCCAACCAAATCTGAAGTTTGTGTTTGATTTGATTGCAATCTTATCTTTAAATTAGATGAAGAAAGATCTAAAGAAGAAATATTATTATTTGGGAATTTTTCATATAATTTAGCATCTTCTTGATTTCTTATAATTGGAGCACCAATTCTAGCTTGATATGTGCCATCAGTGATTCCTCCTTTAAAAACTCCGCTAACTCCGGTTATATCAGCAGTAGTCAATTGCAAACCGTCTTTTGATACATCAGCTACTCTAAAGAATGTTTCTAATGTATCACCAGCAACTGCACTCTTATAACGAATAACAGTATCTGTCGTTATTCCCGTGAAATTTCCACCTGCACTTGTTACTGTGTTGCTATTAATAGTAATTTCCGAAACATCATTTGGTAAGGGAAAACTTTCTAAAGAAGAATCTGCAACAAATCCTGAGGAAGACTGAGAAACAGATTTAATATCTTGAGTTCCGTATGAAATTACATCTGTAATTGAATTTGAAACTTCAACGCCATTTATTAAAATTTGCTCTCCAATAGCAAATTTTCCCGAGACCTGCGTTAAAGTAACTAAATTATTATTACTATCACTTCCAGCACTAACAGCATATCCATTTGCACCACTGTTTTTCCCTTTCACAAAAGATGTAGCAGGTAATGCAGAAGCAGAAACGGAATTGTTTAAATTTAACCTTGTATATGTTTGTACATCATATAAGTATAAATTCCATTTAGTTGAAGGTCCACTATATGCTTGATCAGTTACAGTGAATGTATAAACTCTAGATTTTCCAATATTTACTCCTTCACCACCATGCCTACTATAAAAATCTATAGTTCCATTTTGAGTTGGATGACCAGTAACATTGTTAACCCTTAGAACATTCCCCATTGAAAATGGGACGTTTGTTACATTTTTTGCAGTATCTCTTGGTTTATCTACATCTAATACTAAAGTTCCATCGGTTTTTACATCAAATCCTTTTACATATGCCTTTCCAGGGGAAACTTGAACACATAAAAGGTCATCTGATGGAGTATTTAATTGCTCTGTCGTTTGATTTGCATCATAAAGACCATCATTACCTAACCTATCATTTAAGGAATTTTTTAGTGTTGGTATAAATGGGACAACAGCATAATTTCCAGACTCCTCATAAGTTCTTTGTGCAAGATATTCACGAATAATATTATATTGGGTTCTATCTTGATTTTTTTTTATTTTTCCATTATCGATTCTTAAAAGTTCTATAAAATCTTTATCGTCCAAATCATTTAAAGATTTTTTAGATAATGAAACACCTATTTTTAATCTATCGGCACCTGGAGCAGCATAATTAGAAAATCCTTTCGCATTATCATAAAGTGATGAGTCATCTTTAGCACCAACTAACAACTCATCTATTCTTAGACCTACTCTATATGAAGGAGTATTGGAATATTCATCCAATAACATTGTTTCACTATTAACATTAACGAAATAACCTCTTATAAAATAAACTCCGGATTGTATTGATACTGAAGATCCAGTTGAGGTCGCATTGGAAGATAACAGAGATGCAAAAGGAGTTCCAGAATTTATAGTAGTATTGCCATAGGTAATATTTTTATTTGCAATTAAAAATTCTCCATGTAAAAAAGGAGTAAACTCAAAATCTGATGAAGAATCATCATATTTAACATAAATTGTTAAATCATCAATGTTTGGATCTCCTGGGAAAGCAACATATTTTATAGTTGCAGTAACTCCAGAAACTTGTCCTGTGATTTTTGTGCCAATAAAATTATTAATATATGCGGAAACTTCAACACCGGAATTTATTGCATTTAATTTTACGGCATAAAAGGAAGGGTCATAAGTTATTCCGCCAGGAATAACCATTGATCCTTCTTTAAAAATATGTTTGCCAAAAGATTCTATTTGATTTTGTAATATAGATTGTAGAGTTGTTAGTTCTCTAGATTGTACTGGAAATCCTGGTTTAAATAAAACTTTATTAAAATTTTTATCACTATCAAAATCGTCGTAATATGGATTAACGTTTAAATTTCTTTTTTGTGCCATTTTTTTTAGAATTCCAGAATAATTTTAACGTCTTCTTTTTGTCTAATATCTCTAGTAACTTCGGGTCTGTTATCTATGTAAATAATATCTCCCGTCTTTCTATTTATCTCAGGATTTGCAAGTCCGGAATTAAAAGTAACTCCAAGATTTATTTCTTGATTTGCAACCGTCTTTGCAATTCCAGTAAAATCTTGAATAGAAACCGAAAGACTTCCTACAGTAACATTACCCGCAGACTGTTGAAATTCTGCAAAAGTGGATTTCTTTGTAACATTTGGATGATCAGTTTGATCATATTCATTAGCAAAATATAGTGATCTATCTCTTGTGTATTTTAATACTTTTGTATTTTTATCATATGATGCAACGTAACCTTGCGCAGTCCCAACTCCTGCTATTTCTTGATACATATAATCGCCAATTGTTGGTGTGATTGTTGTATCATCACTTAACATCATAGAATAAAGATTTGAAAAACTACTTTCGGTAAAAATTGATCCTGATGAGGAATATTGTTCTGGATTTTTTATAATTCCAACTTGTGAAAAATTAGTGTCTGTTGGAAAATCTTTAGTGGAATCATCAAATCTAGTATAAACTAAAACTTTATCGGCACCTAATTCTTTATAGAGATCATATCCATGTCCTTTTGATGGTGGAATAATAGGAATTAATAACGCTCTATCGCTAGGAGAACTCCACTGATCCCCCCTAACTGTAGTTAAATCAATGATTCCATACGTATATCCACTTCCTCCAGAAGTAACTGTAACGTCCGTAATTTCTCCAGTATTTGCTACTGTAACTGTAACCTTACCGCCAGTCCCATCACCAAGTATATTTAATCCAGTATAAGTTCCAGATTTGTAATTATCTCCAGCGTTTTTGATATAAACTTTTCTTATTTGATTTTTATTAATATCAGAATTGCCCGATTCTCTTACTGATTGTATCTGCGCACTTGTAGATGTTGACCAATCGTTTGGAAGAATAATATATTCAGTAGAATCAAATTTTATAATATCATTTGGAGAAACAGAAAACAAATATTTCCATATATATCCATCATCACCAACACCAGCTGATGAAGGTTCTAAATCAGTAAAAGTTGGTTCATATTTAGATCTGTTACCTTTTGCATCAACCCCAGTTTTAGAACCACCATTATCTAAACAAATATAAACCTTAAACTCACTATTCATCACATAAAAATTTGAATCATATAGTCTAGATGTTCCTCCATTAGGGGTAGGATTATCTATACTATAATCATGACGGTACATATCATAAGGGGTATCAATATTCCAATTGACCCTTCTTACAACTCTACGCACATCAGAAGCGGTTATTTTTCTACCAAATAATGCAGTTTCTCTATAATGCAAAGAATATTGAAAATTGTCAGTAGGTGATGGTGTATTTGTATCCCAATTAGATGTTCTTCCAAATCCGGGTGAAGATGGAGAAGAATCAACTAATCCCAAAAATGTATAATAAGAATTATTGGTACTCGTTACGGAGTCAATAAAATTATTTGCATTTAATATTCTAAATTGGTCCGTTACTATAGCCGCCATATTAATCGTTTTTTAGATATTTATAATTGTTTTTTGAGAGCTCCAGTGTCTCTAATTCCATAGATAGATCCTCTTCTTTGAATTACTGGAAATGTTGTCAAACCAGCATCTATTGTTAAACCAGTAACACCTATAGAAATTGAAGAAGATCTGCCAAATCCGCCAGTATTTCTTAATTCTCCCCATGAGAATTCTCCAACCGGATTATCATTATCGCCAATAGATGTCAATCCAGTATTAACTTGAACCTTACATTTTACAATCGCTAAATTTTGACCAGAGAATGTAGATGTGTCTATATTCGTAAGATGATAAACATTATCTGCAAATGTGGTTCCTATACCTACAGTATGAATACCTAAAGTATCCATAGCAGTTACTCCAGATCCAATACGAGTATTAAAAACATAAATTGGCGTACCAATTGTTGCTAACTCATTTAATGATCCTAAAGAAGTTTTTAGAAGTGATAATTGAATTGCAGGATCTCCACCAACTGTTACTGGAGTTATGCTGGTAACTAAACCAGAATATCCTCGCGTTTCATCTCCTTCCAAATCAGTAATATTATCTAAAATAATATCTGGTGATGAAATTAATACTTTTGGTGCAATAGTATAACCAAGTCCTGGATTAGTAATTGAAATAGCATTGACAGATCCATTTGAGAGAGTTGCAGTGGCAGTAGCAGTTGTTCCAACACCTACAGCGATTTCTGGAGGTGCTGATATAGATACTGTAGGAACACTAACATATCCACTACCGCCAGAGATAGTAAAACCAGTCACTTCTCCTTCCGAGTTCACTGTAGCAGTCGCTGATGCCGTTACTGGGTTTGGAAGACCGCCGACTATCATTGCATCAAATGTTCCAGCAACAGCAACATTTGTATCAAAGAATTTAGCGTTATCAACAAATATTGAGTTAGTTTCTGAAGAACTTACATTACCAATTATCTTTGCAGTTGGATAAATATATGCTTCCAAAGAATCTCTGGTCTTATAAATTTTTTCTCCAGAGATAACTTTATCAGATTTTTGTTTAATAATATTGACAGGTCTATAATTAATTTCATCCAATCCTTGACCACTATAAAGATTAGTTTGAACTCTATCTGAGTTTGTAATATTAAGTGTCAATCTTTCATCCTGTCCTTCCATATTTAAAGAAGATCCAAGAATTTGCAACTCATCACCCAATTCTAAAATTGGTTTTCTATTTGAAACATCCTTAATATCTACTCCATTCGTTCCCTTATAGAAGAATATATCAATTTGATCTTCAAGTTTGGGGGCGGTTTTAAATCTAAAAGATGTGCCTCCATTAAATTCATATGATTCTCCGGGTTCCTGAAGAATTCCATTAACAAATACTAGTAATAAATTTGCAAAATTAACTTCTTCTGACAGTAATTTATCTACCTCAAAACTAAGCAGAACTCCATCTCTATAAGTTAATGGGAATCTAGTCCTCACACCATCTTGATAATTTTTAATATTATCTACATAGTCAAGATCTCCAAATCTCCAGAAAGCAAATGAATCCTGATATGTATCCAATACTTCTAATGTAAATTCTTCTAGTGGGGAAGACAATCTAGAATCTGTTACTAAACCAACCAGAGTAAATTTATCGCCCTTTCTAAATGAATAACCTGGTCGTGTAATCTTAAAAGTTTGAATTTTTGCATATGTTGATCCAATACCAACTGTTGTTGAAGCTCCACCAACTTCAACTGACATTTGCAGTCCAATTCCAGTATCTGTAGTTCCATCAAGTCTAGAAATACCTTTTATATTTAAATTTTCATAAGTTGGTTCTGAGACAAAAATCTTAGTTTGAGTAGAGTAATCACTTCCTCCATCAAGAGTATCAAATGATAATGTTCCTCCTGCACCAACAGTAGCGGATATATTTGCACCAGAACCAGCACCAGTTGGATCATAAGCAGTAACTGTGACTAATCCAATATTATTGTATCCAGATCCAAGATTATCAGTCGTACCTATTCCAATTGGTCCAATTACACCAGTAGAAGCAAATGTTGTTGTCACAGAAGCTCCTGCAAGAGGAGCATATCCAACACCACCTGTTGATCCAAGAGAAATAATTATTCCCCCTCTAGGAATTTCATTCAAATTGACATCATAATCAGATGTTACAATGAATGAAGAATCGGTAGCAGATCTAATTCCAGTAAATACCACACTCGATATACCGGCATTATTTGATATAATCTCAAAATTTCCATTTGGATTATTCAAAGTTGTGGGAGATTGGAATATTCCATTAATTAATAATAAACCAGATCTTTGAGATTCTGTTGTACCTATTCCAGCAGTGTTTGCTCCACCAACAGTCAATGCAAAAGTTCTACCTATACCACTAAATTCGTGAGAAATATCATCGAAGATTTCATTACTTTCATAACTACTTCTAAAGTAGACTCTACCATCAAACTTTGATGTTGGCAATTCTAAATTACTAAAGTCTCTTTCTTCACCATCTTTTCCTCTAGGAGGACTAGTAAAGAATATCTTATTATCAACAATATTATATGAACCTTTATAAACAGTAGCTACTCCAGTAATGTTGGAGTGAGATGTCGCAGAACTACCAACAAAACCTCTAGAAACTTCTACAAGGGCAGTTGTCCCTACTCCAGTTATTGGACCTACTGTTGTTGTTCCAAAACCAACATTGATAACTTTCATATACTCATCATCCACTCTCAAAATATCGTTAGCAGCAATTGATGATATTCCTGAAAGAGAGAATATTGTTCTTGTTGTACTTATTCCAATATTTCCATTATCAATATTTTCATTCAAACTATATTTTGTGGGAGTAAATAATAGAGGATACTGAATTAAATTGTCAATTGAAATAACAACCTTCTCATTTTTTTTAGACATTTCAAATTTATGAAGATTTCCAGTACCAACTCCAACAAAGGTAACTGGAGTTCCAGATCTGGTAGTAGAAATTTGGAATACATCATTTGATTCAACAACAGCGAAAACACTTGATGGAAGTGTACTTGTAATACCTGCGGTTGAATTATAATATTGCATAGGTGTTGATCCAACACCTACAAAACTAGAACCAGGAGTGTAAATTAATTCCTCATTATTTCTAAAGAAATGATTTTTGATTGTAAATTTGCCCGTAGATGTATTTAAAATACCACTATCATTTGGATTAAAAGTTTTTGCAAAAATAGGAGTTCCATTATTAGTCAATTCAAAAGATGTTGAATTAACTCTATCTCCATTGTGAGCATTATAATGTTTTGTATCCATGTAATCCAATGAATTTCCATTTTGCAGTCCAACAGGAATATTTTCATCAACATTAGAATAGAAACATTGATTAAATGATAATACTTTTATTTCCGCATCTACAAACTCAGTGTCTGGATGAAACTCCAAAACAAACTGTTCTCCAGAGTATTCGACTCCAAATGTACCTATTCCCAACGTATTATCATATTCTTCGTAATCAGTATTTGGTAAATTACTATCTACTGAAATAAATGCAGACTGTTGAGCATATACAAAATTGCCATCGTGTAATGCCATTACTTGATGCAAAGCTTTAGTAGATCCACAAGAAACTTGGACAATGGATTTGACCGCATTAAATAATGAAGAATCAAGTCCTACTACATTTGTGGTTCCAATACCTACAGAATAATTTGATTGATAAATAGCACTTCTAACTGAATCATCTGGTTGACCGACCGCACCAAATTTATAAGTACCAACACCTATATCAGCAGAAGTTGTACCTATTCCAATTATTTTAGAACGAAGTCTAACACTAGAAGATGTATCATTGGTGTATGTAATTGAGCATATACCACTATTAATATTAGAATCAAAACTTCCTATAGATTGTTTTGTTATAGATGATCCTTCTGCATCAAAGAAAGATTCTGCCAAGAAAGTATTTGTGTCATCATGAGTCAAATATAACTCAACAAAATTCATATCATTTGTTGATGTATTAATAACCTGGATATTTGCATATAAAGACTTTACATTTTCAGCATCGACAGAAACTAAATCGGTTGTTTGAGTTGCAGATACCAGTTTAGTTGAATCAATTAAATTGACAAATCCAATAGTCGTTGTTGCCACACCAACAGAGTCTGAGGTGAATTTACTACCCAATAATCTTATATCATAATCAACATTATATGGATCATTTGGATAAAAACGAAGATATGATTCATTAGTAATTTCAGTTTCTACTACGAATCTTCCATAATCGAGTGACATATCACTCTTATCATTTATAATTCCACCCCTTTGAACTAACACATTAGTACTACCAGAACGTAATAAAGTTAATTCAGTCAATTGCAATTCAGAATCGTCTAAACTTTCTATTCTAAAAAGAAGGTTTGTATATGTGTCAAAATCATTGATATTAAAAATATTTACAAATTCATCAGGATTATCATCAAGAGAAGAAAATTGATCACTAATATCATCAATAGTTTTTACTAAATCACTAGTAACATTAATATAATCTGTAAGCTTTCTTTCTTTAAATTCTATAAATTTGGATGAATCTGACAATATTTCATAATCTCTAACATAATCAAATTGACGGATACTATCCACTCTTTGTTCATCTAAAATATTATAAAGTTGCGATACAATCATTTCAGAAGTATCTACACCAACATTAGTTGTAACTGAAGTAATGCCAACATCAGCAAAATTTTTCATTCCACTAGTATGAAGCATACTATTAACAGGAGTAATTAAGTCTTGATATGTTATAGGACTCTTTACGGTGTATGATAGATTTTGATAATAATCATTATCCGATGTTACCTGAACATCTTCATTTAGTTTGCCAATGTTATTTGACCAACCATCAGACTTATTAATAGAATAGTTTATTTTAAACTCTCCATTATTTAAAGTGCTATCAATTGAACTAACAGTAGCAACACTTTGAGAATCTTTACCGGTTAAAATATCACCACTAGTTAACTTATATCTACCTTTAACTTTTATAAAATTGGCATTTGATTCTGTTACAATTAAATCTCTTTCTAAATTATTGGTAATTATTTTTTCATCAATTATAAAATTAGATTTTTTCTTTACAAGTGTGATAGATGGATAAACATTGCTATTTGTTACCGTGGCTAATGAATCTGTTATTGTATTTGCGATACCAGTATTTGTAGAAGTAGATATGCCACTTATATCAATCGTAATTGTATTATTGGGAGTTGCAGATTCATCTACGGCACTAACTCTTAAGAAATTAAAATCATAATCTTCAGAGTTAAAACCTGAACCATTATTACTATTTTTTATAATACCTTCAATGAATACATTGTCATCTACCTTAAAAGGAAATACTGTAAATCCTAATGATGGTGTGGTAATATGGCAAGTAAATGTGGTACTAGAATTTGATTCTACTCTTTCTATACTAATTCCATTTGTATTATTTGTTGTATAAACTTCAATCTCATTATCAGGCAGTCCTTTTGGTTCAATAATTGTCTCAATAGAACCTATAGATGATCCTAGTAATTTACATTCAAATACACCTTTACTAATCTTATTTTTGGATACAGAATCAACAAGTATAATTGATGGCGGAGATACATAGTTACTACCTCCATCTGTTACAGAAATGATGCCAACAGTATTGTTATCTTTAACTCGAATTAGTGTGGAAATAAGAGCTTTTGGACGTAATGTTTTATCTGAGGGGTATTCAAAATTTTCGTTTATAATTCTAGTTTCTTTTATTATTCCAACATTTCTTGCTTTTGGAATAATGACGGCATCTTTACCCAAACTAGTTGTTACATTGGATATTACTGGAAGTTTTTTGTATCCAGATCCAGAAGAAAGAATTTTTATATCAGAGATTCCACCAGAGGCAGTTTTAGATGTTGTCTCATACTTAAGAATATTACAATCTGTTTTTTGATAAAAACTTCTTTCGGGTTTTTCAGTTAAGTTGATAGTAAATGTAGTTTCACCCACACCAGTTACAGTGTATTCATTTTGATAAACACTATCTACATATAAAATTTCATTATAATTTTTGACATCTTTGTCAGGTTTAATATAAGATTCACTTATAGTTGGATGCTCTCTACTATAATAAAGTTTTGTTGGTAAATCTTCGCTATAATTTAGGATTATAGAAGATCCTGTAGATACTACATTAAAATTAGTAGTAGATCCAGTAGAAACAAATTGATTTTTAAACTCATTATCAGTAAATATTTTATTATTAGTTCCGTTTAATACTAAATTATTCCCTTTGGTTACTTTTATTCTTGGATTTACATTACTTAATAAGAAATCAGTTCCCGATTTTCCAGTAAAATCAATCGTAGTGGGGGGATTTTTTACACTATCACTATAAGTTTCGCACAATTTAAAAGTATTATCATTAACTTTAAATATAAAGTAATAACTTTGTTTAACCAACCCAGTTATTTGTCCCACTGATTGACTATATTGAACTTTATCACCAGTATTATAAGTATTTGTAGTGGTTGTTATTGTATTATTATCAGTATCTACTGAACTAATGGGAATGTTTGCATTATCATTGATTAATACGTAATCATCACCAGAACTTACTGTAAGTAATATAGCTTGAGTAGATGTTCCAATACCTACATTAAGATTTGGTTGAACGGATAACTTAACTTTATCCCCATTAGACAATCCATGAGCAGTTGAAACTGCAACAACAGAAGTTATCTTACTAACTTTACCAGTTACTTGAGCATAATTAGATTCAAGTAAGTAATCATCCTTATCGGATCCATTTGTATGGAAAAATACTTCATTAAATGCAGCGGTGATACCTGTCTTAATTCCGATTAAGTTTTTGCCTCTATTCGTAGAATATACGGTTGTTGGCATATCAAATGCATCAGCATCACTTCCATTAGTTGAAATTGAAACTGCATTACCAGAAGAAGGAACTGTAAAAGTAAGTTTTTGATTATTCTTAAATGAATGACCTTCTATAAAAATTGTTTGGGTTGGAATTTGACGTATTTCAGTAATTCCTCCATATGTTACTGAAACAGCAGTAGAAATGCCTGCGGTAGTTCCTAATCCAACAGATTCAGTTGGATTGAAATATGCTTTATCATTAACTCTAGATTCAAAACTTTGAGTATTTGCAGAAATAGTAAATGAATCTGGAACAAATTCAATAACGTCACCGGTAGAATAACCGACTCTACTTCCATGAACTCTCATTAAATTTCTATCTCTAGAAATGTTTAAAACTTGTAAAGTATCGGTTTTAATTTTTACACTACTTCCAACAGATACTGTTGGTGGTATAAATGCAACCGAAATTTCTGTAGATCCTATTCCAGACGAAACTGTTGAGGTATCTGTAAGAACTGATTTATATGTCGTTATTCCTATCTGGAAAAGATTATTCAATGTTGATACTGTAGTAAATCCTGAAAGGATTACATAGTCATCATCCAATAAATCATGGCTTGGTGATATAGTTACTTTTACTTGATTATCACTTAATCTTGTTACAACCGAATTTTCATATTCTTTTGTCTCAATATTTCTAAGATCGATAATTTGCTTACCTTCTAAATGAGAAACTCTTGCAATTGCACCAGATCCTTCTGTGCCAGAGTTATCAAAATCCAAACTATCATTTACTTTATAAGAATCACCCGAATTTATAATTTCAAAATCTGTTATTGATCCTTCAGAAACAGATTCAATTGATAATCTTTGATCTTTAACTTCTTTAGAACCAAATATAAAATCATAACTCGTATTATCATCAAGTAATTTATATGGGAATGTATTTCTAATTAAATTTGAATTTATAAAATCAAATGATTGATTTAGTTTAAAATTATCTGAAACAACTTTTGAATTAAAAGTATCTCCAATAAAATAAGGGAATGCTGGATCTCCTACAACAGAATCAATAGTTGCATAGTAAGCATATACTCCTTCAGGAAATTCTGGAGTTTTTGCAAATCTTCCATTATGTTTATCCAAATCTCCAGAATTATCAAATTTATAATCTTCTATAAATGTCCCTGGGACAAAATCGTCTGAAGATGGTCTATCGATTACATTAGCAACATTTGCATTAGAATAACCAGTTTCTAATCTTTTAGGTAAAGATTGCGTATTTGTAGGATCGGAGTATCCATATGGACCATATATTGGATTGCCATCATAAGACCATCCAATGATGGGAGAGTGACCAGATTCTTCAAAATAACTTGTTGAATAACCACAAACTGCATACTGAAGTTTATTTGGAGATTCTATTAGGATTTCTTTTCCAAGTTTTTTTTGCAAATTAAATGTCAAATCTCTAATTTTTGGATTAAATTTTGCTCCAGTACCAGCAGATTTGATTAATACTGAAGTTGAAGTATTAGAATATCCAATACCAGCATTTACAACTCTAACTTCAGAAACTCTTCCATTAGATATTATAGCTCTTGCCTCTGCACCACTGCCCATTCCAGACGAATCTGTAATTATAACATCCGGGACGGAATTATATTCCAATCCCCCATATTCCATTTGTATCGAATCTATTAGACCATTAATTACTATTGGTCTTACTCTACATTCTTTTCCGTTTTTAATCAAAATTGGAGGTTTACTCTCAAAATTTACAATAGAAGATCCATATCCAGTTCCTCCTTCATAAAGATACGCATCAATTATTTCACCTCTGACTTCGGTTGTTAAAGTTACTATTTGTCCTTCTTGACTTGTTGTTCCAAATCCTACAGGTTTATAATTTAAGAAAGCTGAAATATTAGGATATTTAAAATACTGATACCCACTACCAGATCCTCCAAAGTTTACATATTTACCTCTCTCAAAATTGGACCTGATGGTGCCACCTATGCCTGCATCAGCCAATCTAAAACTATTATTATCAATCTTTATAACATAATACTTATTGCTTGATGAAAGACCACTAATTGCGGAAGTTTCATATTCATAATTAATGAGATCACCATGATTGAAATTATGATTAACAAATTTAATAGAATTTAAACTTTGCGATACTGCGGAAGGTTTTACTATTAATTTTCTATTTGTATAATTTCCACCATCGAGTATTCTTATTTCGGATATTGTATTTTTAGATGATGCTGTAGTAAATTTATGCACTCCTGCAGTGTTTATAGTGCTAAAACCTACAGTATTGATGCCTGAAGAATAATCAGAATATTTTTTATATAATTGAATTGATGAATTATTTAATACTTTTGCAAAATATCTTTGATTATTTGTTAGTGTTGATATTGGTAACTCTAATGGACCTGAAGTATTGATTCCTATAGGAAGATTGCCATTAGAATTGTAAATAATTTCCTCACCATTAGAGAAATTATGACTAGTTTGGAATGTTATTGTTTCTCCTACAGTATTGATTCCACCAAGATTGTTAGTTGTTCTTGCATCAAAAAATACTTCTCTAACTCTTTTAGTTAAAATAGGATCTACAACTAAACCACTACCATTTCCACCAGTAACTCCAATAGAAATTACTTTATCAATATCAAATTCTTGAGTGTCTACATGTATTTTAGTGACCTTACCAGACAAAACTGGTTGAACAAGTGCATTAACTGTACCACCTGCAGAAACTGAAATAACCGGAGGATTAATTACATCATATCCTTCTCCCCTATTAGAAACTTCGATTGATTTTAAAGGTCCAAAATAAATTTTATCTCTAGATTTATAATTAAAAATTTCTACACCATCAATTAACATTCCAGTAGGTCCGGGAATAGTATCACTATTTTCACTATTATTAATATTTGATGGGAACTTTCTTAAAATCTTCTGTGCTCCTATGACAGAAGATTTTTGAGAATTTAGAGTAAATTTATGATTTCCGGATTCTGTTGGTACTTTAAATGTTTTAAAATTAGATTGTGTCCTAATAAAAGATCTTGAGGAATAAAGCCTCAATTGAGAATCATTTAAAACTTCTGCATAATAAACGCCAGTATCTAAACCAACAATGGGATTTTCTGCAGAATAAAATATTTCATCTCCATTAGAAAATGGAAGTGTGTCATTAAAATTTATTATGCTATAACTACTGATACCAACTTTACCGTCAAATTTTGATGAAGAATTTGCAGAAATGGTAACAGAAGAAGATTTTATATTTACACCAATTTGATAAGATTTTGGTGTGGGAACATTAGTTACACCATCATCAGTGGATGGTAATGAATTTGATGCAACATAATAATATTCATTTCTATCATTATAAAGATTTTGAATATCGGATACAATAAAATCTACTTCTAATGGAGCAGATGTTGATTTGGAACCTGCTGTTCTTAAAACTCTCCTAACTTTATAATCTAAAGTATTATCAAAATTACTGTACGCACTTTCAAGTACTATTGTGTTTCTAACACCATCCACAATCTCTATATTTTTTACTCTTGATTCAAATGATGTTCCCAATAATTTAATTTTATCGCCAATTTTTAAACTGGATTCATCAACCTTACTTTTTAAAACTATTTTTGATCCGCCAGAAATAAATTTATCGACATCATAAGAAACACTTGTATTATAAATCCATGAATTTGCAAATATTTCTTTGTATATTTTATCGCTTGGATTATCAATTATCTCACCAAGGTTAGAAACAAAAATCTCATCACCTTCACTTACATTTAGGGTATCAGAAATTTGAGTAAAATCTGATAATACCCCCAATAAAGAGATTTCAACTTTTTTACTTGTATCTCCATCTTCATATCCAAAATAAGATTCATCTGATCTTATGCTATCAGTTTCGGATATTGCACTGGAAATTCCCGAACATCCAAAAAACTGATTTATACTTTTATTAGTGTAAGTTATATTAGTATTAATACCCGAAATTATTTTACCAGACTCTTTAAATCCTATTGTAGAATCGACAGAAATAGTCGATGCTCCAACACCCACATCTTGTAAAACTTTTGTATTAGGAGTTACAACAAAAGTTCCTTGAACAGCACTGCCTTCCTCATATCCTACAAATAACTTTATTTTAAAATATTTTTTGCCATTTCTGGTAAAATTTTCTACTGAAGAAACTGAAGCGTTTGTATTTAAATCAGATTGCTTAAATATTGTCTGACCGACCAAATTAATTGGATTTCCAGAAATAGATTCTGCAATTACAATCTCTCTTCTTGAGAATTCAGCAGATGAAGACTTTATCAAAAAATCTTCAAGATTTACAATACTAGGTGTTACTCCATAAAGAACATTGAATAAAATTCGAAATGATTCATTTGTTCCTTTTGATTCATACAAATTTCTTGCGTGTTTTAAGAAATTGCCAACATTTACGTTTTCATTGAAATTGACATTTTCTAATCCAGGAGCAAAAGTTGATTTTAATTTTTTATAAAATTCTTTTAAAAATAATGAACTTATATTTTGTACAGTAGAACCAGACTCATGTTCTGATGCTGATGATGTAGAAAATATAAGTTCTTCTTGATTTATTTCCTGATGATAATTTGTAATTCCACTAAAACCACGACCTAATTCACAACCAGTAAAAACATTTGTACCAATACCAGTGTATGTAATTATTTCATCATTTATTTTTAATAAACCATATTTTTTTGGAAATCCTTTGGTACTAGTAACATAAATTTCATCTGCATCAATTGATGTAATACTAGTTGTAGTTGTACTATCAGTTATTACTTCTGGTATAAGATTGTCTAATTTCAAATACTGATCCAAATTTTCGGCAATATCTACCGGACCACCTTGATACTCCTGAGAAATATAATATTGCTTTAAAAATTCAACCGCTTTTGGACTTTCATCCAAAATATAACTAGGTAATTGGCTATCAATAATTTGTTGAATCTTTATCCTAGATTCAAAACCTGTTTGTATCATATTACTCTCTTATTAATTTCCCGTTTGAATAACTTGATGTGTAAAAATCTCTAACAAAAACTGTTCCAGATATTTCATCACCTGATGCAATGACATCTCTGACCATATTTATTTGACTTTTTGATATATTAAAACTGAGATATAAATCTTTCAAACCAACAACATCATTTGATTCTGGAACGGCCTGAACTTCAATAATATTATCAGGTAAAGATGTTGAAGTAATGATTACTGTTTCTAATAAAATTTCTCCTTTTTCATAATCCACCGTACCGGCATTTTTTACAATTATTCTATTTCTGCCAGTTTCTTTTATTAGTTTAACTATGGATAGTATTCCTGTTTTTTTGTCCTCATTTGGAGTATCCGTCAAGTATACTGTATCAGATTCTCCAATTATTTTAAATCCCGTTGATTTAATATTATAACCATCTTCATTAACATGAAACTTATTTCCAAAACATAACTCATACTGTGTAGATTGATTAACAGCAGCTTTTAAATCTCTTCTTATTTTTACCTTTGTAATATTTGAAGTGATGGCATTATCTGTATTATCAATAACCTGTAACAATTTGCTATATTTGAATCTACCACCAAACTTGTTTAGATCAATAGATTTGGAATATGAATTAAGAGAATTTGTAATTCTTGTTTTTAAATCATCAACCTTAGAAGTTTTTGAATAATCAAAATATATTGATGATTCTATTTCAACATAAAGAACTTTAAGATCGACTAACTTTTGATTAATACCAGAAACTCCATATTGTTTTAATTTTGATAGTATTTGATTCTTTGAAAAATCCGAAACAAAAGATCCATTTTTTGGTTTAATACTAATTGTTACTGATCCAAATTCGGGTGGATCAAGTTCCTCTCCACCAATTACCGATACTGATTCAGTTTCTGGATAGATCTGTTTTATAATTGCTTCGTAATCCCTTGCTGTAACCGCCCTGTACTGTGCCGAATAGATTCTAGGGGCATAATACTTAATAGAGTCTAAAGTCTCGGCATTGGACCCACTCTGTGCCTTTAAAACAGTTGTTATAGTAGGATTGCCGGGGTTCTTTGGATTCGATTGTTGGTCAATAATACTTCCCGCAAAAGAAAATATTGATGGACCATTACCATCAATACCATCAGTAACAATGTATTCTACTGTAATAGTAGATTCATTTTCCAATTTCTTTCCAATAAATCCATCACCGAATAATAATTCGTATTTTTCATCCTGAATTTCTTGAATTAAGAAGATTCTTGATTCAGAATTGACATTAATAATATTATCAACTAAAGTATACTCAACTCCTTTTCCAGTTTCTTGAGTACCTTTGATGTATACTCTTATAGTTGAAGTATCAACATAAGAATTGTCTAAAATAAATTTTTGGTTAAGTGAAGTGTCTACTGTAAATGTTCTTCTTAAAAATGTTCCTTGATATACAGTCACATTTTTAAATGATGCAGTACCACCACTTACAGTAGTGGAAATATTTTCTGGTGTTGCAAAAGTATATGATGTATCATCATCTCTACCTATACACACCAAACCCGCTTCTAAGGTAACTGTATTAATATCTCCAAGGTTTTCTATATCAAATGATATCTCTGCTGTTGCTGCAGTTCTAGAGCGAGGTACATAACCAATATTTCTGGCAAGTGATATAACATTTTCACGAAGTGTTGCCGAATCCAAAAAGGATTCATTAACAATCATGTTTGAATTAAATGCTGTAATATAAGTATTATATGCTAATGTATCAATCAGCGTCGAAAAATTAGATCCTTCAAAGTCAAAATCCGTAAATGTAGAGTTTGCACGAAGATAATCCTTGATGGATGTTTTTATCTGATCAAAATCTAGATTAGTAAACTTAGTAAAAGGCATATTATTATCTTGTTGCCTCTAATAGAAATGTATATTCTTGAGTCGGAAACTCTTGACCAATAATATCAAACACTACTGTAACATCAAATGTATTTTCATCCGCATTTGGATTTACAAATACTTGAAGATTATCAACTCTTGGTTCAAAGTTTTCTATTGCAACCTGAATTTGATCCTGAATAACAGAAGCAGTACCAAAATCCACAAAATCGAATAAACTACTTCTTACATCAGATCCAAAAATTGAATTAAAAAACTTTTCTGTGGGTATTGTTTGGACAATATTTCTTACAGATCTACGAATCGCATTCTCATTTTTTAATATTTGTAGATCTTTTGTCACAGGATGAGGCTCAAAAGACAAATTAATGTCTTTAAAAACCCTTGATATCCTTTTTATTGCCATTGATCATGAGATTTTTATTTATTTATACCCCTACAATCAATCATTCATGCCATCTTTCAACAAAATCATCAAATCCATTAGACCCTCCACATGGTCTTGAGAGACGATCCTCTGGAATATGATACTTACTATCTAAATCATCGTGCATAACTTCTTGTAATACTCTTTTTTCAGATAGTGAATTATAATCTGTGATCAATTTTGTGGTTCCCCACATCTCTTTCATGTATTTTTTGTCTCTATCGACTGATGAATTCGACATTTTTAGCTCCTGATTCGTGAAAATCAGAACTTTTAGAGGGGTTGCTATCCCTAAAGATTATTTATTTTCTTGTTCTTCTGGTGTTTTCCAGAAATAATCATCAGTATCACCCAATCTTCCCCATCTTACTCCATTCTCAACTTGATAATACTGAGTTGATACCTTAAAATCGGGTTGTTTTGGTGTTTCGGGTGTGATTGAAAGGTCATATATCCTCATTCTATTGTTTGGATAGAGTGCAAATTGACCATTTTCAAGTTCAATACAGTTATGAGACTTGTGTTCTTCGGGTATTTCACTTACATTACAGTTTGTAGTGTCAATATCAGGGTGAAAATTGTCTAGAGTAAACAAATATTCTCCATGAAGAGCACCAAAATTGCGTGTATGAAGCATAAAGTCCATACTTCCAATAAACTGCTTCTCAATACACCGTATACCATAGTCCATACAATTCCAAAACTGTAGATTAGGTAGATCTAAATCGGGATCAGGTAGTTTTGGACGAGATAAAAAAGCACTAATCGGTAATTTATCATACATTGCCGCATATTCTGGCAAATAAGTTTCAAAATAAAAAGCACGCCCAGGAATCGACTTTGCCGATACCCAGACGCCCTCTACAAATTCACCATACCCGTCCTGTAAATCCCGAAGATACTCTTTACGTACCCATACCTTTTGTGGGGGTAGATTTACAACGAGTTGACTCATTATTTACCTTGTCCCCGATACCTTTTCTTTGCCGAGTTACGAGAACTTGCGGATAATTTTGTGTGCTTCCCCGTTCCTTGACGAGACTTCTTGGGTTTGGCTTCCACATAATTGCCACCCTTCATAAAACCAGTTTTTGCCATAATTTTTTTTACTCCTTGTAAATTTTAGTTTCTAAATCCGAGGGGTCCGGAGAACCTGTTTGATAGTATTCTACCGCAAGGTCCTCCATTACCTCAAAATATTCAAGTTGACTTAGATTTTTATATATTCTACGTCCTTTACATAGAATATCATACTTTTCTGTCATTAGATTACGCGAGTCTTTTCATGCCCCACACGAATTCGTGGATCACACCAAATCTCAAATCCGGCATCAATTGCATCAAGACAGAATGATACATCCTCTCCACACATGTCTTGTACATCACCAGACTCAAAGACTTGCATCTTTGGAGCAAACCATGGATACTTCATCTCCGTGTGCTCAAAGACTCCGTGCTTGATGAGAAGCCATCCAAATCCTGTATAATCAACAGTAAAAGGTTTTTTCCGCTTTGAGATACTCTCAATCGTTTCGTGATTCATCACACCCCCATTGTTACGGAAGTCATCCTCCTCCAACCAATGAGCAACTGATGTGGTGCGACCATCTTCGGTACAATACCATCCTGCTGCAATGTCTTGGTCCATCAGGATAAGTTGATAGAATTTTTCAGTGTTGAAAACAATATCAGAATCGATCCAGAGTTGCCAATCATATTTGAGTTTGCCATCCCACGGAAGTTGATCCGGTCCACGCAATACATTTGCACCAAGACACTTGCATCTTGCAAAGTTTACCATGGAGGAATAATCCTGCGAAATTTGGATGCTTGCTCCGTTTTGTACAAGATCAAAACAAAGTTGCACAAAACTCTTTAGAAATGTATATGATACTCCACGCCCCGGAAGACAAAAGACGACAGACTTACCTCTTACCATTTCTTTTGCCACTTCATAATCCCACTCCTGTTCCGTGGGAGACGCTGCCATGGGCGTCTTTGCTTTTATTGTAAATCCTTTAGACATAATAGTAATTAATTACAATCGAATCATACTGCACTATGTATACTCTGTCAAGAACTTTCAATATTTGTAATTACAATACAGTCGTTCTCAACCTCAATATTAACTTCTGTCCCCTCATACCATCCCTGCTCATCTAATATCCATTCAGGGATAATCACATAGTGCTCACCACTTACTGGATCAACCTCTATAGTCGTAAAATTTTCTGCGCGATTTTTTTGCATACCTCTGATCTTTATAGTTGTTTTTATATAGCAAAAAAAATTTTTATGTGGGGTGAGAAAAAAAGAGTGCCTTTGAGATCATGAACGGCATCGTAACACTTTGTAGACTCCGGGGACCCACGGTTTTTAACAACGGGGGGGCATAAACCCCCCAAACTGCTGTTAACGAACGAATGATGTATTAGGACTGAGTGTCATCAACCTGCTGTTCACTGATAACATCAAGAATGGACAGAATGTCGTTTCCGGTGTTACCTTTGTTCAGCAGAGAAAGCATCAGTTCGATGGACATAAGAAAGTGTTAATGAAGAACAGAGAGTTTGTATTAGTCAGGGGGGAGAGTGTCCCCCCAAAGTGTTAATCAGGCAGCAACGTTGTTGACATTTTGCAGATCTTTATTGTTGATCGAGAAGTTCACAAACTTGCCGACAGATTCCTCTGCCTTGATAACGTTATTCAGTTTATTCACGAAACCGGCAACATCAGCGCTGCGATAATCGTACTGGCGACCATTCTTGAATTCAACGACGACAATATCATCGGAGGTGGTGATAGCGTTGATAGCGGTGGAAGTAAAAGCGTTGATCATGTTGTTAGTAAAGCGATGGAATGTGATGTGTTTTGAGCGGGATGCATCACCCCCGCTGAGGTTATTAGAGAGGGGAAGTTTCCCACCCCTCAGTGATAACGTCAGGCAAGCAGAAGGTCGTTGGAAAGTGTGCCCAGTTTCATAGAGTTGCGGAACTCAGTGATAAAGAACTCAGTGCCATTGTAGAGACGAATGAACCAATCAAAGTTCTTTTGAAAGACAAATTCACCCTCGATTGCGTGCTCTGAGAGCACAGCGTTGATACGGGATTTGGTGGTCGTTGATTGATAACCACCGTCCCACAAACGAACTCCGAAGTCACCAACCTCAGCAATTTTGTTACCGTGGAGATACACCGTAGAAGTGTTAGTTTCGGGGTCGAAAGTAACAGCGGTGTTGTTTTTCTGCCAGTTGATGCTGTTAGAAATGGCGGCGTTCATTTCCTGTTCGATCTTACGCATTTGGTGTCGTTTGTGTGACTGAAGTCACTATAAGATGGATGGAAGGGGTTTGGGGGAAATGGTGGACAGTCCCCCGACTGTCACATCACTCAACCGATCTGTTCGTGTCCACCATCGACTGCGGATTGTTCCCATACAGAATAGAACATGTCCCATGCCCACTTATCAGCAACGAAGGTAGAAATGTCTGCCTGTTCGCATACCCAATCGTATGCCATGTCACAGTCGGCATCCATCTCTCCCACGAAATCGTAGAGACCTTCGATTGCACTCCGAAAGGCAGGATTCTCAACGGCAGATACAAACCACTTACCGGTTTCATCATCTTTGATGATGTGATTGCCCTGCAGAGAGTGAGTGGCAGTGAAAGACATTTGGGTTGAACTCCCGACGACTTATGTAATATACACCAGATTGGTGCCTTGTGGGGGTTTAGTGGACAGTTGCCCAACTGGTCGGGCAGCCGCCCAGTTTGTGTTAGAAACTGGGCGACACAGTTAGTATTACTCAGGCATCAAATCATTCAGGATTTCCTCATCATAAAGGTCCACAATCTCTGCCTTAAGTTGTTGCTCACTGATGTCATCAAAGTTGCTAACCAACAGATCAAATGCCAGTTGACACAAATCGTCCAGGTCCATGCCGTCAACAATCATGTTGGCATAGTTCTCTTTCAGTTGCTGAAGTTTCTCTGAGTTCATGATGTTGTCAGTCATGGTGTTTGTGTGATCGAAGGTGGAAACGAATGCCATCAGTAATCGATGTTGGAGTTGATGTAATCTTCTACGTTGAACTTGTTATCATCTTTCTCCCATTCTTCCTTGTAGTCGATGACATCGAAGATCTCACCGGAAGCATCTTGAATCTCAGACCAAAGTTCATCAAACATGTGAATCAAATGCAGATAGAATAGCAAGCGACAGAAGAGGGAATGCCAGATAAACTCAGTTTGTAGTTCATCTCTTCAGCGTAATCATACGCATCCTCGGCATCATAAAAGGGTCCAATGTATTGAGGTTCGCTTAACTCATCAGAGTCGAACTTGACCATAACATTGAGAAACATGGGGTTGAACTCCCGACGACTTATGTAATATACACCGGATCGGGTCCCGGTGCCGGATTAGTGGACAGTTGGTGGATCGTCCACCGGCGGCCGCCGATTCTCAATAGTGGATGTATATTGAGAACCGGAACGGTTAGTGTTAGAAACTAACTCATCAATAACCTAACCAAACTAGAAACTCACCAGCATCCACTCCCATGCTCCAATCCTGTTGAATTCCATACTCTTTCACAAAGTCATCTAAAGCACAATGATTGCGGGAAACTGCCTCAGCGACAGCATACGAAATGCAACCATTCTGATCGGCAGTGTCAAGCAGGATTTCAGAGAAAGTCATTTTTTAAAGTGTGAATGTGCAGAGGTTAGTGTTACTAAATTATCACAACTCCCACAGCATTTCATTCATCTCATCAGCATCAATTGCAGGGTCATTCCATGCAACTCCATCACCAGTTTTTTCAAGGTAGCGACCAACTTCCCCGTGCATCATACAGCGGACAAACTTATCCCAAGGCGTCTCTAATCCTTCCCGGAAGGTCACACATGCTTTCGCAGTGTTGTAGAGAAACTCATCATTTTGTATCCACAATGATGCATTCCAGGTCTCCCAATTTGCCCATCCATTGTAACCTTCCATTGTCGAATTCCTGAGGACTTAGATACAATAAACGATTTTGGACCCTGTGCCCATTTTGTGTGCCACTTAGGTGATCGTCCACCCGCGGCCGCCGATTCTCAATAGTGGATGTATATTGAGAATCGGTACGGTTAGTGTTACTAACAGAGACCACTCAGGTTAACATGAACCTCCTCAACTTTGTCCCATGCATCATCAGGAAGGTCACCACATTGTGCTTCCATAAAGTCACAAACCATCTCCCAATCTGCGTCCGTTTCCATAACAAACTGGGACAAAGATTCCAGAGCAGAATTGAACAATTCTTCTTGAGTTTGAGTCATTTTGATCATCATGGTTTCAGTTATCAGTGCCGAACATTTCTTCGAAGAGGTCAAGATTGCCAGTTTTTTCGGCAACCATCTTAGCATTTTCGATGAAGTCATCAGTGTTATTAAGTGCCAGCAATTCGGCACCTGAGAGAGTAGAACACATTTTACCGTTAGGACCGTTGAAGAACATAGTTTCAGAGAGTGATGAGATCGAGGTTCAGATTGTTAACACAATTCACACCAGCGTAATACGCATCCAGGAAGTTATCGAAAACCTCAATAGTTTCAGTTACTGAGTGGCGAGGATTCACCTCTGTACGAATAGCAACCGCGAACACATCCACAGTACCATCATCAGTGTACTTTGCAGAGTGAGTGAGAATCACATTGTCGTTTTCCTTGAAACGATAAACAGAACGGGTCGGCAGATGATGAGCAGTCAACTCACTGCCAAAGTAAACTTCTGCTTTCCAACCTTGACGAAAGAGTGACATTTGAGAGGCGTTTTTTTCCATGCACCTAATATGGCACAGAATCGGGGGGTTTGGGGTGAATAGTGGACACTTGCCCAACTGGTCGGGCGGCTGCCTAGTTTCTAACACTAACCGTGCGTTTAGTTAGTGATACTTTGCGGCGGCCGCCGATTCTCAATAGTGGATGTATATTGAGAATCGCTACGGTTAGTGTTACCTTGTTGGAAAGTTGCGGCAGACAGCATCACAAAGGATGCGAACTAAAATATCTTTATCATCAGCATAATCAATAACTTCAACGATACGTTCAATGTCTTCAATAAGTTGCTCCCGTGCCATCAACATTTCAAGATTGGAGTTCATAACAGTCATGAGAAAAAATGTTAGTAAAGGACAGCGAGTTACTATAAAGAATCAGAGCGCACCATTCTCATTAACTTTGCCCCACACCAGTTGGTTACCATAAACACCCGCATAGTATGCACCGAAACTCACACCCATGCGCTCATCATTGTTGTCACAATTGCGGGTAAGATTCAGACCAAAGTAGAACTTGTCGCCAATCTGATGAGGTGTGGAAAACTTAACACGACGCAGTTGTTGATATGCTGCCCCAAGGATTACCGCGCAGATTGCACCAATGGTCATCAAATTAACCCAGAGTTGTTGATAATCAAACTCCATCACATCATCGACGAAGTTGATAGTTTGTGCGGAGAAAGTGCTGAAGTTCATTGTTAGAAATTGTAAACGATTTGTGGGAGAAAAATGTACCTTTCCTCAACCACGAACTAACAATAACCCATCACCGGGGAAAATGGTGAAAATAGTGTGCAGTTCCCAGATTGGCACAATCTCATGAGTCTCTCTTCAAGATCATGTGCCAATCTGGGAACTGGAAGTTTAAAAGATGTCTGCGTAATCCTTGATGCTAACATGCACCTGCTCATCACCTTCCAGATCCAGGATTTCATTCCAGTCCAGATCTTCAGGGTGAAAGTCATCATAACACTCCACGTCTAGTGTGATACTTACAAGGCGTTTTGTGTGTAACATGAGTCTAGATGCGATGTGTGCGTATTCTATCATGCATAGTGGCGATATGCAAGTGTATCGTAGTCACATGTATCTCGTGCATAATCTTCATCGAGATCATATGTATCTTGCATATTATATGATGATGTATGATTCGCACACATCTCGTCGAGATCATATGAATAATCATATGATGAATTATAGTCGAGATCGTAATCGTCGTAGAACATGATAGTCTCGTCGAGATGTGAGTGTTTGTATAATGATTATATGATGATCTCGACGAGATGTCAAGTGTGAGTCTCGTCGAGATCCATAACCATTATTTATAAGTCTCGTCGAGAAAATGTGTGGGTCTCATGATTTTTTGCGGCGCGGCACTTGACAAACTGCGCGTCTTATGATACGCTCGCTAAACTTGCATCAGGGAGGCACCTTTTCATAAGATATAAAGAGATATAAAGAGATATAAAGAGATATAAAGCATAAGAATCGGTGCTTTATGAGGTTTTAATGAGTATTAGAAGAGGGTTTTCCACAGGATAATAGAGGTTTTCCACACTATTATAATACTTTTCCACAGGGTTGTGGAAAACGAAACAAAACACTAAAACATATTTAAAAAGGTATTTTTAATATAAAATTAATCAATTTTAACTCTTTTTTACCTCTTTTTAACGTATTCCAGATGTTTCCAGTCCTCTGGATAGACTACAACCAAACACCTTTCATTCCTATGAAACGTTGCATCATTGAAACTCTCTTCACTCTTTTCTCTTACCATAATCTCAAGAGTTAGATACTGTTTATGTTTATCAACAAAGTATATCCAACCCTCCATATGTTTGTGTCTTACATAATGATCTACTTGTGGCGCGTAGTGCTGATCTTGATCAATGTGAGGAACTTGTTCCGGTGGTATGTAAGTTTGATTCATTGCTGAACCTGAACTCTCAATCGATTGGGATTATAACCTTCTGCAATATAACCATCCAATCTCTTTTTACATTCTTCCTTTGTAAGGTATTGATCATCTTGATGAATAAGACACCATCCAGTTGTATTAAACTCTTCGATTTTATACAATTTTTCATTCATCATTTGTATGATACTCCATTTCTAGTGTTTCGGGATTCATTGACCAATAATCATACATATACTCATCATACTTATGACCAGTGAGATTTGTATACTGTCGTTCCAATTCACATTTGACTGATATAAGTTGATTGTGTATATAACTCTTCCATTCATTGTCTTCTGTCAAATGGACAACATTATCCATTTGTAGAAGAGCAGACATCAACTTGTCCTTTTCAGTAAGATGCTTCATGATCATACTTATGTGTGTCCTTGTAAGAAATGGTTTCTAAATGAGTATGAAGTTTATTATAAAGAGTTGGCACTGATCCATGTTCTTTGGCAATACGATTCTCTTCACTCAATTCTAATGTTTGAAGAGCAGAGAGTAGAATACCAATCTCATTACTATTCAATTTCATTATTGTTTCGTACATAGGGTCTTCTCGTAAACAATGTATCTATTTCATCATTTGATTTGGGATTTGTAAAAGCGTTGAAAAGCAGTAACCAGAATAATCCCAGTGCTAATAATACCAAGTAACCCCAGAAGAGTAGTGCCATTTCCGGCAGAGAAATCGTAAGTATTCATTCGTATGTATGAGTCATAGGGCAATCAAGATGAGTATTTGGTGGAAGTGTGATACAGACACGTTGTAAACGATCCGCATAATCTTCGGAACGAATGGCAAAGAATACCATATTCACTCCAAATACAAAAAACAACAAGAGAAAGAAGTAATCAATTCTTCGAATCATAAAGTTTTGCAATGCGATACTGATCAGTTGCAGTCTCTTTATCATAAACCTCTACAATACTATCATAAACTTCCTCTTCTGTCATCTCTTTCATCTCTTCGGCAATCTTTAAAATTGCATACTCAATAATGGCATCTTCTTCCATTTCATCAACGATGACAGAAGCATAGTTCTCCTTGAAAAACTGCAGTTGGTTTGGTGTGAGTGTCATGATTCAGTTAGGAATGCGGCGGACGGATTCGATGTTGTGTAGGGGAAACTCTTGATGAAGATGTTGAATACAATCATCCATATCAGTACACTCCTCAACAGTGGTGAAAGTGAACTTATCAGGATTGGACTGAAGTGAAAGAATCACCTTGAATGTTTCCATGGTAGTAATCATTTTAGTTGGGTTTGGTAGAGAGATCATACAGGCACAGTTGTATAAAACAATCCTGCTGCCTGCATCATCTTACACAGTACCAATTGAATTTCATCCAACTGTTCTTTCATCCCAACTTCATCTCCCATCATTTCATCATAATCAACAAAGTCAAACTCTTCCAGATTGATGGTATTATCATGATGAATTGGAGCGCAGAACAACTCACCTTCGGAGCATACGGTATAAACACAACCGTGCTCCTCAACAGTCAAATAAACACCGGAAAATTCAAGATCAGTCATGTGCTTTGTTTGAACTGAAGTCAGTATAAAATGGATTTGGGGGATTTGGGAGTGGTAGTGTGCCACTCCCTCAACTGGCATCAGCAGTAGACAGGAGAGTAATCGGTGCCAGTGTATGCTTCCAGGTTGAAGTCGGTTACAGTGGCACCATTTGCAAGATACTGATTGATGTCATACATTGCATCAGTCTTAACACGAGTGGTGAAAGAAGTCATCTCAGTCTCTTCACCCTTGTGCCAGATGACACGCTTCACAAAACGCTTACCAGTGCCCACAGGGAAGAAGTCAACGGTGGTGGCGGAGGTTTGAAGTTGCATGGGAGTTGGGAGTTGGTTGCTTATGTGCTTATTATAGGGCACTGGAGTGGGTCAGGAGAGTGGTAGTGTGCCACTCCCTCAACTGGATCTTACTCGATACCGGCATTGGCAGAAAGTAGAGGAAAATGTCCTGTCAATTGTTGATACTTGGCACACAGTGCCGATTCATACTTGTAGAAAGTCTTTGCATTGTATGTCATCACATCTCCCCACACATCAATTGTTGCCTCGGCAAGTGGTACATCAAATACATACCACTCAACAGTTTTACCCTTACAAAGTGCAGAATACTGTTCCTCGGTAATGTGATAGTTAGTGGTCGAACAAGTACCCTTTGAACGTGCCTTTCGGGTTCCACAGTTGTATGATTGATGGCGCTTCATCATACCAGTATAAGTTCCACCAATCTTGGCAACCTTGTTATCAATGGCAAGAATATAAATGCGTTCGGCATACTCTTTGTACTGCTTTTCACGTCCCTTGGCAGGAACATACTCAATGGGATTTACATCAGGATTTTTGATAAAACGATCTTCTGGTTTGATCTTGGCAGTACAGGCAAGATAGAATCCGTGCTCTTCGGCAAATTCCTTTGCATTTAGTTCATTGCTGAAATCAGTATTGTGCTCGGCAAGAGGTTGTGGAAAAATAGTCATTTTGTTTGAGATTGTAATGGGAAGCACGTTGCGTCCCTTTGACCCTCTTAATATACACCAGATCGGTGCCCTGTGACGTGATAGTGGACAGTTCAATCAACTGTCACAAACCCATCTCTGCTTTGCGTTCAGTGTATGCTTTTATTACAAGTGACTTGCCACCAACATTAGGTGCTCCCATGTTTGACACATACTTAGACCAATCTATACTCTCAAAAATATCTCTTACATACGGTTGATTTGCCTTGAAAAGATAATGAGTCGTCGTATTTTCTGTAACTTCACTAAAATCACATACACGAATTTGTCCCCAATACTTAAGTCCAAACTCCCAGTATTCTTGATTCTTAATTTGTTCTCTTATTTGAGGAAGTTTTGGTACATTATCACATGTCAAGAACATATCAAAGTCAACATGTTTTGTTGGTGGTCTTTTACGAATCCTTAAGTCTTGATAGTTCTTAGGATTTGATTTTGACCAGATTTGCATACAACATGGCACATCATATTGCTCACCATCGAATACAAAACTGTTTTTTGGTAAAAACTGACTGTAGTACAGACCAAATGCCTCATCCAACTGAAATTGCACCTTCCATGAGGTTTGCCACTTTGCCGGAATGATAAATGCAATCAATTCGCTGAATGTTGCGGCATGATTGAAGAATCCCTTTGCAAGTGGATTCATATATCCAGACCCGAAAGGTGGATTACCAATTGTTGCAATCCTGATGTTATTTGTTAATGGATGATAACCAGGATCATACTCAAAAAAATCCTGCTTAATAATACCCGGACCCTCAGGTTCCAGGTCCAGACCAACACTACCATCGGGAAGATACTGCAAAATGTTTCCACTACCAGCAGATGGTTCAATAACCATATCATACTGATTTAGAGGAAACATTTCATTGATCTTATCAACAAATGTTTTGGCAATATTTGGATGAGTATAAAATTTATCCAATTCCTTCGATTTACTCATACAATATACCTTACTCAATTTTAATTATAGCATCAAAGAGTCGTATATAACTCATATAATCTTCGTTCTTCATTTCGTGCTTCAATCTCATGGGGTTGATCCCAATACTCATAATCTTCGGTGCATTCTTGACAAAAATAAGATTTTCGTCCATCCCAGGTGAGACGACCGTCTATCCACTGTCGCATGTGAGTCAATTCATGAAAAAGTGTTTGTATATACTTTTTCTCCGCCATGAACGGTTTCAGTTCAATCAAGAAGTGTCGTGGTTTGTGATAATCATCCATCACGGTACAATAACCAAATGTCAAATGATGATCGAGTGCCACATGCTCAATCTCCAGATAGATTTCCTCTTCAATGAACTGATTTACAAACCAGGCAGCAACATTTTCACAGAGGTTTGGGATATACCCATCTCCAGAAGTTTCGATGATAGACATGTTCCCCAGTGCAAAAACCAAATGAAAGATCCAATAAATGCTAGTTTTTCAGTTTGCGTCATTTAAATAAAAGTAGTTACCATTACAACACGTCTCCCACTTTTTGGTGCCATATTGCAATGAAACCAATCACTATTAAAAACAATAATATCATCTTCTTTAGGAGTAAAATTATCTCCTCCGATAATTGTATCCCCACCAGTATCTGTAAAATAAATTATCATATTATTATGCGGAAAATTATGATCGACATGAGGTATAGAAGGTTTATCACCCCAAGGAAAAGTCAAATTTAAGTTTATTCTTAATGGCATTCTAAATTGAAATAATTTACTTTTATAGTTAGAAATAATTAAATCTTTTATAAAAGGTTCGACATATAATTCATATGATTTTGATCTCACCGTGGGAGTAAATTTATCGTCAACTCCCAAAAAAGTACATTCATTTTCATTCATATAATTAACCTCTTGCGGTCTTTGTACAACTACATGACTAAAATATGGTGCATTTTCATATTCATCATCAATATACTCCAAAAGTTTACCATTCCTATACTGTCTTATAACATTAACAGATTTTTCATTTGGTGGTGTTGAATACATTGCATAAAACCAACTTATTCCACCCCCCAAAACATATTGTTTAAGTTTGTAATAATTATCTGTTTTGGGGTTGATTAGTTTTCTAAATTTTTCAGTCATCATTTTGGATTACAAATGAAAAAGTTATATTGTTGCCCATAAGTATCCTGTGCAATTTGACAATGATATTGTGGTGGTGGTTCTGGCAATCTATACAATGTTACCATCGCAATGATTACCTGAATAAACGGAAGAATGAAAACAATTTTGTCTCTCATATATTAAGAGCAGTTTTCATACCAAGCAGTTTACCATAAATTTTGGCATAAAACAATCGAACTGACTTTTCTTCATCATTCGTGATTTGATCCTTGACTAACTCTAACAAAGCATCAATCTCATCCCCCTGAAGATCAGGGGGAGTATTTCCATAGTGTTCGGTAACTTTCATCTCAATCAACCCTTTTTAAAGGTCAGGTAGAGATACTCGCCTGCCCAATCAGCATTCTCCAGCAACCACTCACGTTGCTCAATCAATCGCAGATCATAACGAACACCCTTGGCAGGTGCTTTGAACGATGCAGGTTTGTAGACTTCACCAGTCTTCTTGTCAACAAATGCATGGACAGAGCGAGAACCAGCACCAGTCTCCATAATGATTTTGTGATACTTACGACCAGACTCAATGTAGAATTTATAAGGATCAGAGTTAGGATGAGACTGCTTGAAGTTGTCAACCAGAGCATCACACAGCATCAGGCACCACTTATGAACATTCAATTGAATAGTGTTGCGGGCATCCTGCTGGGCACAGAAGTCAGCAAAGGCGTTGGCGTCGGCACACTGGGCAGCAAAGTCGATGGTCATGGGTGGAGGTCCCTTTGTGTATGAACGTATTATAGGGGCATATGGGGGCGTTTCAGTGCCCCCTGTGCCACTAGATCAACTGGACACAACCGCAGATTCTATGCACTTATTAGCAAAATCTGGGTTAGAGTCTACTTCCAAGATAGTTTGCAATTCACGCTCTTTTTTATATGCTTCATTTCTTGAACGACACTCACACACCTTAATTTTTTTAATTGGTTTGAATGTTTTGTCAGTAAATGATCCATAGTAATTATCATTTTCAAACTTATCATAACTGGTATAACTTCCAACATAAAGTCTACCATCTTCACCCACGCTTATATAAACGTAGTATTTTTTTGTAGAGACATAACAATTGTCTTCAATAGAAAATTTAAACCCTTGATTATCTTTAATATAGTTTTCTCCGTCCCAATAATACTTTACTTCGGTAAATGCAAGTTTTGGTCCCCATTTAGAAGTAAAACAATCTAAATCCTTAAATTCAGATCTAATAGGATAAAATCTAATCAAAGTGCTTCTGTTTATTTTATGATATTCATAATCAATTTCATATTGATTGCAAATATCAATCATAGATTTTTCATCCAGACTTTCTGGAAGATCATCAGAAGTTTTGTTGAACAGAGTTGGGAATGCTTGCATGATTGTTACAGTGGTTTGCGAACAGGTCGATCAAACTTAGACATTTGATAACCTTCGCGGATTGCCTGAATGATTATGTTGTCATAAGAATGAGAGAATAATGGAATGTGGCGATGTAGCAGATAGTCTTCACA
>Ga0208019_1000041_pt1 | contig 58681 bp, 77 predicted proteins | sample CB_VirMetaG_5_FD_184540 | JGI IMG/M metagenome (GOLD analysis project Ga0208019, IMG submission 184540) | Freshwater to marine saline gradient viral communities from Chesapeake Bay - CB_1508_1D Viral MetaG (SPAdes) (version 4) | ecosystem: Environmental > Aquatic > Marine > Coastal | place: USA... | reverse complement strand
ATAAATCTTTTAACAGACTTCTTTGATAGTACTGCTGGAGTTACTAGTTTTGCGTTTTCTCCTCCAGGTTCTTCTTCAGCGGATTGTAATGTAACATTTCAACAAGGGCCAGAAAGAATTTCTAGAAACTCAGGAACTGTATTTACTGGGCTATACGAAGAAGATTGGATTACAGTAACAGGGTCAGCTAGTAACGACGGTGGTTATGCTATAGATTCAGCGGAATCTAATGGGGCTTCTTTGTTATACTTATATGACTCAGGAATATCTTCAGAGTCAAATGTAGATGTAACTATATATCACGCGATAGGGGTTGTATGTGATACTTGGTCAGCAGCCTATCCACAAGAAGGAATAATTTCCGTTAATGCCACGCTACGAAGAGTGTATGAGCCGTGATAGTAGAAGATTTTCAAAAACTTAATTCTGGCAATTCTCCTTATATAGAGTTATTCGAGATTCAAATAAATGACACTGATTTTATTTATCTTACTAACTATATAAAAGGAACAGGAGACTATGTGGATGAGAGCCCAAATTCCTCTCCACCTATATCCAATGTACTCCAGTTTCCGGATTTTGAAGACAATGGGATTATTAGAGAATACTACCCTGTGCCATGTAGATTAGAGGGAATAGAGTATAAGTCTCAAGGTCAATTTCCACAACCTGTTCTTACCATAGCTAATGTACTTAGAACTACAACTGGAAATAATAGCTTACAAAGTTTAATAGGCACTTTATCATATCAGGACTTACTAGGAAATAAGGTTCGTAGAAGAAGAACCCTTCAAAAGTACTTATATGGAGAAGCTAGCTATTCTAATCCTCCCATAGAGATGCCTATTGATGTGTATTACTTAGATCGAATTCAGGAAGAGAACTCTTCCAGCGTCTCTTTCATTACCGTATTACCAATTGACTTCTCAGGAATACTACTTCCTAGACGTAACATCATCGGTAACGTATGTCCTTGGAGATATACTGCCGCAGGAGAAGATCTAAATGAGTGGGAAAAGGTTGGTGGTTGTACCTGGAGAACAGACTCTCAAATAGAAATAGCCGGAAATGCTTATAATATCTACGTAACCCAAGATGACGAGTATATAATCTCTGATTCAGTTTCTGTAACTTTTTGGGCCGGTACAGCCTCAGATCAATCTTATTATAGTACCGTAGAATCAGGACTAGAAAAGATTCAGTCAGACGGAAGCCTTAGTTCTACTGTTACATTCGCTGCTGGAGATGTAAATACTGGCCCTGACACCATTACATTAACTGGGCATAAGTTTGAAACTGGAGATATGGTAACTTATGAAAATGGTGGCGGAGCCAGCATAGGAAATCTGACAGATGGAAACTATTATTATGTGAATGATGCTTCTGCCAACACAATATATCTTTATAACACTAGAGCTAATGCTATAGCAGGGGGTGGCACGGGGCGAGTAAATCTTGTAGCAGGCGGGACCGGTTCGGCACACACGCTATCCCCATCAGAATTTAACTATTGGCAATCAGCTACAGGTCAAAATACTACTCCTTCTGATAGTTCTGCTGATTGGCAACGTATAAGAGTATACAATACCTATACGGGCTCTAACGAATATACTGCTGTATTTACTAACGATAAATATAATACTTACTTCTTGTACTCTTCCAAAGTATGGAAAAATATAGGAAGAAGTCAGGCATATGGACTGGTTAATGCCCCCGACTTTGGGTCTTTGTGGGAGCACGGAGATAGATGCGGAAAAAGGTTATCTTCCTGCGGAAAGCGCTTCAAAGCAAACGCTCTAGCATCTATTAGTTATACTTCAGGCTCTGGTACACTATCTCCAGGAGATAGTGTAATTGGGGCCATACAGGGCTCTCGCGGTAGAGTATCTTCTGTTACTGGAACCACTTCTGGAACGGTTACTTTTTACTATAGTTCTGGAGATTTTGAGGCTACAGAGGGGCTAACCTCTGATGTTAGCCCTGCTTGGACAGCTACTGCTAGTGGTGCTATATCAGCATCAGGGACTCAACCGTCTACTAAGTTAGACGATTCTAGGGTTTTACCGTATGGTAGCTTCCCTACTGCGAGAATATTCCAGTGAAACACATAGACGCAATTTTTAAACACGCAGAGTCGGAATACCCAAGAGAGTCCTGTGGTCTACTAGCTAAGCTAGGGGGCGAAGAGCTATGGTTTCCTTGTGAAAACCATGCAGAAGACACCGAAGAAGGATTTCTATTCAACTCTGTGGAATATATGACAATAACAATGAAGACGGATTCTATAGTAGCAATAGTACACTCTCACCCAGATCAAGAAGAAGCTCAGCCAAGCAAACATGATATACAAGTGTGTAATTTTATAAAAATACCTTATTTAATAGTATCTTATCCATCTATGGATTTTTATTGGTTAAACCCAGGAGATTTGGATGGATAGAAAAGTCCACCTACTTGGACCATTAGCTAAATTTGGAGAACTGTGGGAGATACAGGCCTCCTCTGTGGCCGATATATTTAAACTAATAGAGTGTCAAGAGCCCGAGTTTAGAGCATTTCTTATAGAAGCGGCTAGGCTCGGAATGGACATAGGTGTAGTTGGCCCTACTTTTGAGGTAGAAGAGCCTTATGAGCTATTGCTGAATAATCTAGGGTCAGAAGAAGTTTATATTTCTTTAATTCCAGCTGGGTCTGGAAAAGGCTGGGGCAAAATACTAGCAGGCGTAGTTCTTATTATTGTGGGTGTAGCCCTAGGGTTTGAACCTAAAACTATTAAGGGGGGCTTCGGATTATTAGCTGCTTCCACTGGGGTAAGCTTAGCTCTTCAAGGAGTAACTCAGCTATTAGCGAAAACACCGGACTCCGATAAAGAGGAAAAGGATCTTGGAATTTTTGACGGGCCAGAACCCACACTTAAACAAGGTCAGCCTGTTCCTTTACTATATGGGAGAATGCTAGTTGGTGGGGCTCCAATTCACGTTAATCTGACTCTTCCAACTAATAATTTACTTACTTACTCATTGCCTACATTAAATCCTATTACTGGTAATGAGAACGGGGAATTAAATTTCTCTGATAATACTACAGAAGAAGAAGCCTGGGAAAATTTTTATGCTAACTTAAATTCTTTCCTTAATATATCTATTGACGGAATATTTTAAATGACCAAACAAACTCAAACTGCTATAATCTATGATCTGATCTCCGAAGGAGAGGTAAAAGGCCTTGTGTATGGAGAAGCTTCCGTATACTTGGACGGCACACCTATTATAGATAGCGAAGAAAGAGAGTCTCTTGGTCCAGTATCAGGGTCTGCTACAATATCAGGGGCGCCATACACTACTGTTACCTTTAATCCTGAATCAGGGTTTGATTTAACTGAGTTGGATTTAACCCAGTCTTCTAGAGTTGTAACTTTTGAAAGGGCTATAACAATATCAAATTGTTATGTTTATACAAATAAGCATAGAAGGGTTCTTTATACTCCAAATCATACTTGGGCTTCTTCAGACGTAGGTAAACTAATAACTATTACCGGTGGCCCAAACGGAGAATCTTATAAGCGAAAAATATCAGCGCTTGGAGCGGTTTCTTCGGGGGCTAATAGTAGAGTACAAGTAGATTCTCCTCTTCCAGGCCCAGTTGGGGCGGGTAACCCCAGAACAGTATATGTCCAAGAGACTAGAACTATAGCATCTGTTTCTAATAGTACTACTTTGGTATTAGCTTCTGGCACTACTAACGCTCTAACAAATTCTCCAGCTGTGATTCTTCCAGTAGGCTCTAGTACATCTTCTGTACTTATTGGCAAAAGAAATTTTGAAACTGCTGGAGTAATGTTTAGAGTTGGAAGCCGTGAGCAATCTATAGCTGATACTACTATTGGAGGAACAGGAACTTCTTTTGCCTCGAAATTTAATGATGAGATAAAACAATCCTCTAGGACTCTGGCCTCGTTTAGTCCTGGAACTATTTCTGGGCAAGACCCAACTATTAAAACTGCTTCAACTAGTATGGGTATAGCGGATGCGGGTTCTATTGATTATCTTAAAGTAGTCTTACAATTCCCTTCTATGATACGCTATCAAATAGATGGTGATAAATTAGCTAATTCTGTAGAGTTTCAAATATTTTTTGAGTACAAGCGTGGAGAAATATGGTATAATTCAGACGGAACTATAGCAAATAGCTCTAATTCTGTGCCAGTATTTGGGGTTTCTGATGATGAAATTGAAACAAGACCTGCTAAGAGTTTAAAGGACTCAACAGTTCTTGAGGAACAAGTGGATAAGTGGGCTATTGCACAAGGACAGACTAATTCTGGGGTAGTAACTACAAAAAGTACTTCTGAATTTATTAAAGAGTTCGGTTTCGCTGTAGAAAAATTTCAGCCTTTTGATGATTTTAGAATAAGAATAAAAAGAGTAACAGGAGATGAAATTTCTATTAGGGATTCTACTAATTCTCAGCATCAATCCTATTTACAGGCTATATTCGCTTATAATAATGATAAATTAAATTACCCACATACTGCTTATGCGGGAGTTAAATTTAAATCAAGTGAGTTTGATAATATTCCCGCTCGTTCTTACTTAGTGGACGGAATAAAAGTTCAAGTTCCAACTAATTATCTTGCTGCTCACGAAAACGGGGGAGTCGCTGCCTATACTAGAAATGTAACTACTGGGGCAGATACTGGGTCCGAGGTTAGATGGGACGGCAAATTTAGAGGGGATATTGCTGACGCTTCTTGGAACACGGATAAAACTCATCCTAACTATGACAAAGTTTTTACTAGTAATCCTGCCTGGATATATTATGATATTCTGTCTAATAATAGGTATGGATTAGGAGAGTATTTACAGGCTCAGAACATATCTAAATATGATTTATATAGAATAGGACGTTATTGTGATGAACTAGTTCCAGATGGAAAAGGTGGGTTAGAACCAAGATTTACCTGTAATTTATACTTGCAGTCTAGGCAGGAAGCCTTCAAGGTATTAAATGACCTGGCCTCTATCTTTAGGGGTATACTTAGATGGTCTAATGGAGAAATAGGGGCTTCTCAAGACGCTCCTAAAGCCCCTATTTATACTTTTGCTAATTCGAATGTACTTGGAGGGGAGTTTTCGTATGAAAGTACTTCAAAAAGACAAAGAATAAATCAAGTTAATGTAACATGGAATAACCCTACAAACTTTTATAAAAAGGAATCTACTACAGTAGAAGATTCTGAGTCTATTATTGAGGAAAATAAAATCCTTAAGAAAGATGTTCTGGCTGTGGGTTGTACTTCTGAAGGGCAGGCTACTCGCCTTGGTAAATGGATGTTATTAACAGAACGTCTGGAAACAGAGATTGTTAAATTTTCATCAGGTATTAACGCGTCCTTTGTACGGGTTGGAGATCTAATTTATGTTCAAGACTATAATAAAACAAATGCAATCGCCTCAGGTAGATTGGCTAGATCTAATAGCCACACTACTACTACTGTTTATTTTGATAGATCTTTACCTCTAACAGCCGATACATATGATCTACATCTTGTGTTTCCTAATGCTTCCGCATACTTACAACAAGACTCTGCAGTTATAAATGGGGTTACTTACTCTCAAGGAGACCAAATACTTCAAGCCTATCAAGCTGGGTCTCCTGGTTCATTAGTTACTATAGATACTGAAGAAGAGGCTAGTAATGCCATTGATGATGATGGAAACTATATACAGCTAGACTGGAACTCATTGGTTTCTGTTGAAAGTAGAAGTTTTACTGTTGGGTCCTCTACTAATTTATCTTCAGTAACTGTAGATTCTGCTTTTTCTTCTGCTCCTAGTGGTGAAGTAATCTTTACTATCACTAATAGAACTAAGTCTAATTCTAATCTTGGGGCTAAAAAATATAGAGTTCTTAGTATATTAGAGAATGATGATAAAAGTGTAAGTATAACAGCACATCAGTATTTAGATGATAAATTTAGGGCTGTAGATAGAGGGTACGAAGTTACAGTACCTACCAGCACTCCTTTACCTACTTTTGATGGAGTAAAGGTACCTGAACCTACTAATATAGAATTATCAATTAGCAGAGCTTCTTCTGGATTAGATGAGGATACTTCCTCTATAAATATGTATCAGGCTCAAATAGAGTGGACTGCTCCAAGAACACCCGGACAGGATGATTTTTATAGTTATATTGACTATTATGAAGTTAAACATAATTTTACCGAAGATAACTCCTACTTAGTCCAACAAGTAAAAAAAGCCAACGGATTAATTATAAGGAACTATGTTTCTCTAGCTAATACTGAAGTATTTGTACGTACTGTAAATGTATTAGGCAGAAAGTCTGCTTGGGCTTCTGCTTCTTTCGATACAGCTCCTACTCTTGGAAGTGGTTCCTCAGGGATTACTAGAATTGGAGGAGTGGCCACAGGTGGTACATTAGAAACTTCAATTTCTGTAAATTCTAATGGTATACTCTCTTTTCAAACTTCTGATTTTACAATAGTGTCTCCATATGGGGTTTCTGTAGCTTTAACTAGTATTCCTTCCCTTGATTTTTCCAGTATGTCATTAGATAGTGATGCCTATCTAATGTATTCCTTCGCAAGCAATACCCTAGTTAGACTAACTATACCTACGGATTCCACAGCTTTAAATGCTACAGGAGCGCCCTTAAATAAGCAGTATTTACAATTACTAGGAACCACAGCCTTCACTACTCTAGGAGCTACTACTTCAGCTGATATTGATATAGTAGACTACACCAACGGCTCTCCAGGAATAACTGTATATACTAGAATCATTCCTACGAGCTCTGATTTATCGGGGTCTCTTTCTCCTGGTGACGTAATAAGACTAGGATCAGGGGCTTCGGCTTGGTACGGCACTGTGTCTAATGTGACTGCTACATATATAAGAACTAAAGAAACTATTTACAAGGCATTCCCATCCTCTACTAGTATTTATAAGCAGACATATACTCTTGATCCTATTAATGACTATATTCTGGCAAAAATAACTAAATCAGCTTCTCCAGCTACGTATACGCTTCAAACGTATACTAGTTTACCTGGGGTTGCTCGTACTATGGCTCTTAAGCTAAATACAGATAGAAATAACTCTTCAAACTCAGGAGAAGGGGCTATATTTGGAGTAAATACAGACGGCACAGTAGATCTTACAGGTTCTGCAATTCCTTCTTTTCTGTGGAATGGAGATGTTATAAATGTTCCTCATACTACGGCAACTTTTACCTTCCTAACGGGAGTAGAAAGTAAATACGGATTTATTTGTGTAAATACAACTTTACCTGGAAATACATTTACAGTCTTTTCTACTTCTACTGACATCGCTTTCGTGTATGAGGAAAATAATCAGTGGTACTACGACAATAACGGCACTGGAATAACTTTCACTCCTGATATAGACTATGTAGCGATAGGATGGATAAAAACAACTACTGGAGACCTAATTGAAGGTGGAGGATTATTTGGAGAAGCTATATCATTAACAGCCGCGCCCACATACGGGGCGCAATTAGGTAATAACGTCTTCAATGAAGCTGGTACTGTTCTAGCTGATATTGATCTTCGAAATGACCAGCTGGTTACTTCAGCACTGTCTGCTATCAATCAAAACGCGTCTATGCAACTGCAAAGACGCAATCCAGCAGGCGACCTAGCCCCAGCATCTTGGTTCAGACAAGCCTCTGCTGGCAACATAACATACGTATCAGATACAACTAGAGACGTTATGGAACTTCCTGGGTCAGGGGTCCGAGCCTGTAATACAGCTTTTCCAGTATCTCCAGGGGCAAAATATGAAATTAGTGTAATGATGAGAGACCCCGCAGGAGCCTCTTCAGCCTCCTATATTCAAATAGCAGATATTGAAAGTGCACTTACTACTGGAAAAACTGCAATAGGTGGTTCTGCAAGTGCAGAGAGTCAAATTCAGGCATATGATAATATAGTTTCCGTTATATCCACTCCTTCCCTTACTAGTACCTTTGCGGTGTTCACTGGAATCTATACTCCTGGAAGTGCAGCAAAGTGGGCATCCCTTTGTATACTAGACGGTAATGATGCTCGTCCATTAGAAATTGAATGGGCGGTTGTTCGGGAATACGGGGCTACTACAGGTTCAGATATATTTGATGCTGAAGGTAACGTCATAGACGACGCGTTTATTAGAAACTTTGACGATGCCAGTGCTTGGGGGTTTAATGGGGCTTTCACTGATTGGTCGGTCTCAACATCGCCACCAGATGGTTATACGGTCTGGACAAATCCAGGTACTGGGTATATGGATCGTAATACTGATCCATTATATAAACTCACGGGACCTTACTCTATTAGAGGGGTAAATAACGATAGTAACAACCTGGGCTGGGAAAGATGGCTATCAGATAGTATTGATATATCCCTAGACCCAGATACAGTGATTGTAGGATCTTGTGATATGTTAATAACTTCTTATACCAGTGGGGGTGCCCCTAAAATTTGGTGTGGGATGTATACAGAACCCAAGGCGGCAGCAGGAACCGGAGGTGTTGCTTCCTACTCACTAGCAGACACTTCTATTATAGGATCATGGCAGAGAGTTTATTTCAAGCTATCTAACAGGGATTATTCAACTGCTCTCGGGGTGGGTGTACTACCTACAACTAGATTTCAAGAATTTAGAATAGTAATAATGCCTTCATATAATATAGGAGGGGATACCTACTTTCAAGGAACTGTCTATTATGACAATTTACGCTTTGCGGTTGTATCCCCGGGACTAGAAGGGGCTATCGCTGGTAAAGATCTGTATGACGCTGAAGGCAACGTCATTTCAGACTCGACGATAACGAATTTTGATGACGCAACAGCGCTTGGATTTAATCCTGCGTTTTCAGATTGGAGCGGGACCTTCCCTGCTGGGTATAATGCTTGGGGTGTCGGCGCAATTTCGGATGTAAGCAAGGAAAATACAACGGTTTTAACCGGCTCTAACGCTGTTAAATTCACCTGTGATGGTACAGACGCAGGTATGTACAGGACGAGTAATGTAATGAGTCCAGCAATACTTATGGAATTTGATGTAAATTCTATTCTTATTGGGTCCTATGATGTCTATATTGAATCATACACGAGCGGCACTCCTGGGTTATTGATAGATTTAGTGGATGGTAGCGCTTTCTATCGACTAGGAGCACCTGTTCCTAATCCGTCTAACACAGGAGTTTGGCAGAGAGTTTATTTTAAAATTTCAAAAAATGACAAAACTCAGGGACCTACTGGTGGTACCCCTACTTTATACGACGCTGTACGCATTTTTTTTATGGCGTCCTATACCGGTGCTGGTCTTTCAGCGTTTACAGGTACCGTCATTTTTGACAATTTGCGCTTTGCGATACTTTCGCCAAACATAGAAAATGAGGCGCAGGTATGGGCGAATATATCTGGCACAACAAACGCCCCAGACGACAACGCTACAGTTGGTGCTACCGCAGGCACTGACCTGGTAAACGCTAACGGTAATGTTATATCGGACGGGACTATAACGAATTTCGATGATGCAAGCGCTTTAGGGTTTAACCCTGCATTTGCTGATTGGACTGGCACCTATCCTGACGGTTATTTACCAGTTGGTGGGGGCTCAATAAGCAAGAACACTAATTCTACATATATCCTTACGGGACCTCATTCTGTATATATAAGTACCACGGGGTCGGGGTCATCCTATTTATATAGGGATTCCGCAATTTCATTACCTGCTGATTCAATTGTTATTGGTTCTTTTGACATATACCTTGCCTCTTATACCTCTGGCAGTGGTGTAGGCATACAAGTGAGATTAAGTCATGGTGGTACTTCTGTTAATTTCATATATAAACAAGAATCAATCGACACCACTGTAATAGGTGCCTGGCAGCGAGTTTATTTCAAATTATCATTAAATGATAAGACCTACAGCGGTGGAAGTATTGGATCAACCCCGTGGGATCGTATTCGCGTTGTGATTGGGGCAATCGGTACAAATACCGCATCTTTTTACATGGACAATTTACGTTTCACGATTGTATCACCAGGATTAGAAGGCGCTACTGCGGGCACTGATTTAAAAAATGAAGCAGGCGATATACTTTCAGATATTGACGTGCGAAACGACCAGCTTGTTGTTAACGCGCTATCGGCAGAAAACCAAAACCCGACATTCGAGATTCCGCGAGTTGGGCCAACTGGAAACCCTGCACCGGCGAGTTGGTACGGATACGGATCAGCCGCGCCTGCACAATACAAAGACGCCTCAAGAGATGTGATCATCATACCTGCCGATGCTGGCCTACAGTATGCGGGGGCTTTTTTCATTCCAGAACCCAATACGGAATATGAAATTTCCGCGCTAGTACGCAAAACCGTTTCAGGTGATGGCACTAGGTTCGTCATGGCTGTGCGGGAGTATGACTCAGATCTAGCCAGCGGTAAGCGTGCAATTGTATCTACAACTGGCCAGGCTGGTGCCGATTCAGCAGATTTGCTGCAAGTGCAGACGCGTGCAGTTGCACTCACTTCTCCAAATACTGCATATGCAACAAGCAATGAGTGGGATTTAAGTACAACCTATGCAGTTTTCTCGGGCACATACGTACCTACGTCGACGTGCAGGTACGCATCTATTGTGCTGGATGCTGCCAACAATGTCGGAGCAACTGGCAATTTAGAAATTGAATGGTGCATAAAACGATCCAGAGCCACCCGAAATACCGGAGCGCTTGCCGATCAGGATGATGTTAGCTGGACATCAGATGTTACGAACCGCCCGACTGAGTTGACCGATGGGCGAATCAGCACTGGCCTCGATTCTGGCGGCAATCTCATTTCCAGCGTCAATGGCACTCCCGCCTCAGTGGTGGGTCAATCAACGGGTGGTTTGTGGCGTAACGGTTTTGAGGATGGTGCAGAGTTTACCGGGTGGACAGCGCCCGCTGGTCACACGCTGACTAGAGAAACAACAGAAAAATTTTCAGGGAGTTCAGCGGCAAGGATTGTCACGGCAACAAAATCAACGAATGCGGCTGGCACTACAGGCGGCGTTTATTTCGTGATCCCGACGGAAATCGCGCTCGCATTTGGGGGCAGGCGAATTCTCGTAACTTGTTACGCCAAAGCCGCGTCAAGCGGCGGCGCAACTTCCTTTGAAGTGGCCTATTCGACGAACGATAACGGGAACAGCGGCTGGCAAGCTTTTACGCCGACGACATCGTGGGTTCCCTACTTATTCACCTACTCAGTGCCCACACCCATCAGCGGAGGCACAGACTATATTGGCATTCAGGGCGATGGCTCTAGCGGTGTTCTGTATGTCGATAACGTCACCGTCATGGCGTTGATGAACGACGATGAAATCGATCTTACCGGCGTTCCAAATGCGCTTCGGTTTACGGGCGGGGGGCTTTACGCCGGAGATTTGGCAGCTACTGTAGGCGCTACTGCCGGCACTAACTTATTCGATTCTGGGGGTACCCTTATAGATGACGTTGACGTTTTAAACGATGATATAGTAACTCATCTTCAAGCGTCAAATTATGAAACTACTTGGATAACTAACGATGGAGTTATATATGAGCCCCAATGTTCAGAAGGGGGAACAGACACTCAAGATGTAGTAATATCTGCTATTGCTAATGGAGTTATAGCAAGCGTTACCTGGAGATGGACTATGACAAATGTCACCTCAAGTAACTCTGATACTATAACTGGAGCTTTTACAGGAGTGTCTACCGGATGGTCTGCGGGTGCAATAAGTGGTAATAATACTAAATATCCATCTGTTACTATTACTCATACCGCCTCTGGAGAGACAGTCACTATAGCAGCACAAATTTTACAATTACACGTAGCAGCAGGAAAAGCATGATGATAAAATCTAGTAACGGGTTTGCACTGAGAAGGCTGAAATACTCTGATGAAGAGTTTCTTTATGAGTCTATGTCTGACTTCCCAGTAGGAGATATGACTTTAATGCAAGTTAGAAACTCTATGTCTAATATGTTGCATTTAGGAAAAGCCTTTAATCCAGATAAGGTAACTTCCGAAACTCATTTATGTACTATACTAGAAAGGGAGGGCACTCCAGTAGGGTTTAGATGGAATAAATTTGAGAGAAATGTAGCAGAGGCAGTTCTTGGAGGAATTCATCCAAAATACAGAGGTCAAGGGTGCCAAACTGCTACTTCTTTTTTACATGGATATTGGTATTTTGATGTTTTAAAGTTAGATAGTTGTTTTCTTGAAGTAGTAAATACTGATAATGTTAATAATGCTGCTACTAAGTGGAGAAGTATAACTAAAGCTAAGGAGCCCAAAAGAAAATCCAGACTAGATGAAAAAATAGTATTAAGTAAAATAACTATAACACCAGAACACTTAGAGCAACGACGCTCTGAGCACCCAATATATAAAAACGTGGAGTACACATATGACCTATTATAGTGACTGGACTTTCGAGTCCATTTCAGACGCAGTTGGTAAATCTGCTAATAATTTACTACAACAACTCTTTTTAGTAGAAGAGCTTTATCAAAGACTATTAACAATTTATCAAACTGTTGGAGGTAGTGATGAAGCTTTTGCGATAGAAATTTTCGGATTAAATGATGATTTGGGAAGTCCAGTAGCTACGGCTTCTCAAGTACAAAAAGCCGTAGATCTAAGAGAAGCTATAGTAGCGATGCATAATTTATATGAGGCGCTAAATGGCGTCAGTATCTCTGCTAGTAATAAAGCGGATGCCTTGAGAAAATTTGCAGAGCCAACCATTGTAGGGGATACTAGAAGAAGATGATTATCTGTACGCACGCAAGGACAGGGGCCACTAAATACGCCTTAGACAAAGCAGAAGAGTTAGATCTTCCATGCTATGGGGAACTGTCCCCAGCTTACTTGCAAGGATTTGGTAAAGGTCCCGGAATAAAGGCAATTATACATGAAACTAAGTTTCAACCTGTACTATCGAGCGAGGAGTTTACTTCTTGTATTGAAAAGCATGATGATAAAGTATTACTAGTTAATAAAAGTGGGTATCTATTAGGACCAATTGCTGATGTTATTATACTAAGGAAAGACTTATTAGCTTCTTTACTTAGTTTCTGTAATTTGCTCTCTAGACTTAATTCAAGTACTCCTGAGACTATTTTATTTTACACTACCCTAGTATTTCAAGATTGCTTAGGAATGATTACTTATTGTTATGGTACCGAACAACAATTAAATTTAAAGTGGTTCGAGGACCTTTATCCTAAGCATGAACAGAACCTTGAATCTATAGATAGTAAGCTACTACCAGTATACACTAGGTTTTTATCAGAATTAGTAGGCGGGTCTGACGCTATGGAAAAAATAGAATGCTTAACAAAATTATATTAATATTATCTTTAACAGGGTGTAGTACTTCCTCTTCTTTATGTCACTTTGACATATGTGAAAAAGATAGACAACAACTATATAATACTTGCCTGAAGTCTCCAGAGACTCTAGGATACCCAGTACCTACAAAAGATTGGTCCTATCTAAAGTCTAACGGATGGCAATTTTCTCAGAGCCCTATGCAGTTTTGTAGGGATTGGGTAAAAGTAGTTTATCCTTAGGAGTTAAAAAAATTTATACCTTGACACTCACGTGGGTGCTTGTTATAATTTTGTTTAATATTATGGTTATAGAAGAACTATTTAAGTCCGGAGAACAAATGAATGCCTTTTACAAGAAGAGAACTTAGTCCTTTTGCAAGAGGCGACGACTGGACCCTTAAATTTACCTTACGTGATGGGCAGGGCGCGACTTTAGATATAACAGGATATTCCTATTGGATGACTCTTAAAAAGGACGCTGATTCAGCAGACCCTGGAGATGCCCAAATAGGTCCTATAAGTGCAGGTTCACCAGACGCATCCAATGGAATCATTTATATGACTTTTCCAAAGGCTACAACATATGATTTAATACCAGGTAGCTATCATTATGACTTACAGCAGGTAGACGACCAAGGAAATGTTCAGACTATTTTACTAGGAAAAGTAACAGTAGCTAAGGACATTACAAGAAGTACCTAATACTTTTGGAAAACAAAAATATGGTAATGGTAGATTCCGGCGGGTCAATCAACCTACAAAGGGGGCGATATACGATATATTGTAGCAGCACATGGCCTCTAACTATATCAATGAATAAGTACTATGACAGATGAACTTATTGTAGGCATATTAGTTGAAGAAGTAATTGTTGATGAACTTATTGTAAGCATATTAGTCGAAGAAGTTACTGTAGTCGAAGAAGTAATTGTGGATGAACTCATCGTAGGCGTATCCGCCGAAGAAATTACTGTAGTAGTAGACAGCATAGAAGAAAGTGGAGGCTTTTAATGGCGTATAAACAATTAAATCTTAAGCCTTTCGCTAGGGGGGATGACTGGACTATAAAGTATACTATGACAGACGAAAGTGGTACTCCAATAGATATAACTGGAAACACTTACTGGGTTACTTTAAAAGCAAATAGAACAGATTCAGATCCAGGAGCTGCACAGGTATCTGTAGTAGCTTCTGGAACGAACGCAACAAACGGGATCGTTATTGTAGCAATTAGCTCAACAGTAACGGCGACAATTACACCAGGTACATATTTTTACGACCTACAAGAAGTAGACACATTAGGAAATGTTTATACTCTTCTTTTAGGCCGTGTTAAAGTAGAACGAGATATAACAATCAGTACCTCATAATCAAGGAGATTAACTATGTCAGCAACTGACGCATTAGAAACAGATATTTTAGAATTATTATTCCAAAACCTAGATACAACTCTAGATATTGGAGATGCCACGGGTCTTCAAGGCTCTACATCAGCGGGGTCTTTTTGGGTAGCTTTACATACAGCTATTCCAGATTCCCCTAATGAAGCCCCAGCAAACCAAGCAGTCAATGAAGCTTCCTACCCAGGATACGCACGAGTGGAAGTTATTAGAGCTTCTTCAGGCTCTCCTAACGGTGGATGGACTGTATCTGGAAACTCAGTATCAAACGCAGCGGAGCTTGCTTTTGGTCAACACAGTGGAGGTTCTCCAGCTTCTCAGACAGTAACACACTACTCAATTGGTACTTCTGACTCAGCTTCACCTGCTTCAGAAGTACTATTCTTCGGAGCGTTGTCTAGCTCTCTAGCTGTTACCTCTGGGATTACTCCTAGATTCTCAGCAGGACAATTATCAATTACATTAGATTAATATGGATAGGCCCGTATAGGGCCTTACTATAGGTAAATTACAGGGATTATACAGCTATAAGAGCAGAACTTGACGCAGACCCGCTCCCAACCAATACCTTGTGTGTTTCTTGGACAGCGCCAACACAACTACCCTTTACGTTGAGTGTGATGCCGAGCGGGTATTGGCTTCAGCCATATTTTCAGGCACAGATGCAGGCGTTGAGCTTTACCTCATCCCTTCCGTAGATGGAACAAACTACCCAACGTGGGGGGCGACGGCATCGTTGACGAGGAAGCGAACGCGCCACACTATGTCGGGTTCTACTTCCTGTCCCAAGTGGTGACTAAATACAATGAAAGGAGAAAATAATGCCAAATAGCGTAACAAAGCGCGGCGGCAATGGTTCAGATTCAAGATACCTTGAAGTCTATAAATTAGTAGGTGATGAATGGGTATTCCAAGACAGATTTCAGGACGTTTTTGAAACAAATGAGTTTTTTCTTAACGCTGAATTGGGCGAGTATGAGATTAGGCAGCCGAAAGTGTCAGTAAGTATTTTACAGGGTATAGGCGCAAAACATCCTGGTGTAGATGTAGACCCTCCCTTAGCCCCTGCCGGATTTCTTTTAACGAACCAGCAGACTAACTCTATACAGTTAATTTGGACAAGTAATACTGAGCCGGATATTCAGGACTATCGAATATATAAATCGACCACATCTGCTGACTCTGGTTTTGGGGTTCCTATAGCAACAGTTGGTGCTCCGGGTAATTCTTATACAGACTCAGCGTTCGATACGTCTATACAGACTTGGTATAAAATAACCGCACGTGACCTTGCTGGTAATGAATCCGATTTTAGTAGCGTGAAGGCTAGTACATTCAGTGGTTTTGTGGTTGGCGGACAGCACTCCTATTATGAAATGTTAGCAGCGGAGCCTGCGACTACTCGGGGCTTTCCTCTTTATGGTGATGGCGATGTTTTTACAGATCAAATAGCGCCAGCAGTTTGGACGCAAGTTGCCAACTACAACACCAACTCTATTGATTATGACCCGGTTGAGGAAGCCGCTATTCAGAAGTTCGGCGTCAATGACGGGAACGGTGTAAACATGGGTTTGGGTAATGGGCAAAATCCAGATTTGAATATAGCCGCAAATTCAGGAACAGCATTCTTTTATTGGGAAAACAAGTGGGGAGACGTTTGGGCGCAGAAAGACCCTGATGGTAGCGTTGGCGGTATGAATACGCACAAAGAGTTCATCCTTTACGGTGATGCCGGACCTGGACGAGCGGTTGAAATTAGAACGTCTTACAACAACGTTGAGGGAGTTGTTGGAACGCCAAATGTCCGGTTGTACGGTTCTGCGGAAGGCGTCACGGCTGGCACGGTGGGTTCTGGTGATACGCTGGAGCCGAAGGTTGGAAGTCTGGATATTTTGCCTGATCGTTGGATTTACTATTGGGCGTTTCTTGATTTTGACAACGACACTCTAAGCCTTTGGATACAGGACTCACAAGCGGGGGCGGCAATAAAGGTGTATGACGAGTGCCCGGTTATCTACGAAAACGACCTACAGATAGACGGGTTTTTGTTCAGGCACAACAGCTCGCAATCTAGGGTAGGACCAGCAACATCAATGTGGAATAGGCATGTAGTTGTTATGGAAAACATTACGTTAGTACAAGCGCAAGCCTACGTGGACGCTAGATAATGGCAACCCCATCGGTTGTTCAGACAGGGACGGTACAAACAGTAGAGGGGGGGTTTACTCTTACAGGGGTAACATCTGGAAGCGCACTGGTAATGCTTGGGCGGCAATCCGCTTCTGCCGGTCGCACGTATTCGATTTCAGATGATAAATCTAATACGTGGTCAATATCACAGCAATCAGATGCGGGCAGAATTGTTGTAGCGGCTTGGGCATTTGGGGTTGCCGCTGGTGATACGTTAATAACTTTATCTAATGATGGAACGGATCAAATCAAGGAGTGGGTTGTAATTGAGTTTGCAAACGTAGGTGAGGTGGATGTTGCGTTTACGGGTTCAGTTACAGACCCAGCGACATCTTTAGATGTTTACTCACCGGCAGCTGACTTTGCTGCTGACTCCGTTGATTTCTTGATGTATCAGGCGGACGCGCCGACTACTGTTAGCGTGCCCACCGGGTACACTCAGGTTGATACGGACAGCCTAGCGGATTCATTCTATGGTTATCGCATCAACGCCAGTGCTGTAACTGGTGACTCGGGCACTATAACCCAAGCCACAGGAAGGGATGGACCTATCGCGGGGTTCTCTTTAAAAGACTCGGGTGGCGGCGGGGCGACTGAATACACAAAGACCCTAACAATTACCGGAGTAGGCAGCTCAGGTATTGTAAAAGGTGTGGCATTGACCAGAGCAATCACAGGCTCTGGGACATCTACCTACAGTAAATTAGGGTCGTTCTTTAGGACCCTATCGATCAGTGGTATCGGAACTAATGCCGTAGCTAAGGGGGTGGCTAAATCTCCGTTCTCTGTTACCGGAGTAGGTACTCCCGCACTCACTTATGGACAACAGTTTGTTAGAGCACTCTCCTACGCAGCCACAGGTACTGTCTCTATGGGGACTACGCTCGTCTCATTAGTTAGTGTCGCAATCAGCGGGATCGGAACCTCTACCTTAGGTAGGCAAGTTTCCAATCTTGTATCAGGAGTATTCAGTGGTGTTGGCACATCTACTGTAGGTAAGGGTATAGCCAAGGCTCCCTTTACTAATAGTGCCGCGGGTTCCTCTAGTGTTACCCGAGGTGTTGCTGTTACGAAAAGTATCTCTGGTACGGGAGGTGCTGTGTCTCAGGAATCCTTAAACACTAGGCACACAGCAACGACCAGTGGTGTAGGGACTTCTTCGGGTACACAACAATTCCAAGCTGGTGGGCCAGGAACGCCAGGAACTATTCGGACATTCATAAGATTCTTATTTTCTCGTGTGAACAAATGGTTTTAGTATAAAAAAACCCCAGCACTTATTTCTAAATGCTGAGGTTCTTAACCGTCTCTCCCTAGCCCCCTGCGATTACATCAACGGGGGCTTTTTTGTGTGTCCCTAGAACTCCCCAGATACACCAAACTGGGCAACGTTCTTACCACCCTTTGTCCCACCTTATCCATTCCTTACCCAACACCTCCTCTAGGTCATCCCATTCTGCCTTGTTAGAGAAGTACCGGACTGCGCGGAGTAGTGCTTTGCGTGTCTTCTTATCTCCAGTAAACTCCAAAGCATCTAATAGTGTTTCCCTCGTGATAGTCGCGGCGTCTTCATCTGCAATCGTTACCTTAATACCCATCCCTAATCTCCTTAAGTTATATCTACGACTTCACATACATCACCGGAGCAAGCTAGCTCCTGGCTACCTCTAGTGAGGTCCTGTTCCTCAGTGAACTCAGACCAATCGACCTTCGGCATATTCATCACCCTAGCCTTGTACTCCACCTCAGTTATCGCCTCGTAAGGGGCTTGTTGGTACACATGATCATCCTTCGGTAGGAAGCTGATACCGCTCACTACATTGAAGTGCTCATACAACCAAGCACTGATCTTGGGGAACTCGTCCGGAGTGTAACTCACAGTCACACTAGGCTTATGGTCACACCAATTATCCTGATACACCTTCCACAACTCCAGGTGCTCTAACGCACCGATCGAAGTACGAGAGTCTGGTGATGCTATCGGGAACTCGAATACCACATTACTAGGGGACACCACATCCTGCTCGTAAGGGAACCCCTGGTCAATCATCCACTGAGCTAGAGGATCCTTCACGTCCGCCCGGACTCTCCTCACATAGAAAGGGGCATGTCTCGCATGGATCCCAGATGCGGTATTCGTCAGCTGACTCACTGTTCCAGATGGCTTCACACATGTAATTGCAGAACTCCGGGCTATCCCTAGAATCTCGCTCCATACCAGGTTCTCCTTTATGCAGGCTTGCTTCAGACCGCCTAACAAATTCGGCAACGATACGTTCTTCACGTCTCCCAAGACGGGGTGATCCAGGATACCAGTCATGGACACACCAAGTAAACGTTCTTCCTCGCAGTTCGTTTGCCATATCTTTCTTAGGAATCTGAAGTCAGTAAGCGTGGATTGTAGAGTACCCAGGAACGTAGCGATCCGTGCTTTCCTTTCCAGGTCAGTCGGAGAGTCCTCAGCCCGTACCACGATTTCCGTAAGGTTACAGAATTGAGCAGGGCGAAGTATAATTTCCGAGCAAGGATTGCATCCCCAATTGTGTCCAGTCTCTCGTCGTCCCGTCCTGTCCACCTGGTAATCTGCAGCAACGCGGTTAAAGACCCCCCGCTCCCCAGACTTGCTCCTATAGAGGGCAAGCATCTCGTCCATGAAAATTTCAACGTCAGGTTTCTCTGTGTAGGCAACCGAATTGTTACTAATAGTCCTTTGGGGATTGCTGTCATAAAAGTTACCATCCTTCGCATGTCTCATACGCTGGTCTGTTAAGTTGCTGAGGGAGATTAGAGCTGACCTCCGTACACCTCCGACAACAACGACAGTGGCGATCTTGCAGACGAGGTCGTGTACCTCAAGGCTATTGAGTCGTCTTCCAGCTGCCCCTCTGAAGAGAGCGATTGTATAATCGAACAAAGCTCGCAAAGGAGCCGGTCCAGAGCTTCTACCTCCGAATGTTTTAAGTCTTTCACCAGCAGCTCGTACTTTACTAAGATCGTATCCCGGAATGGATCCAGCGTAGAGGAGCGAGACAAGTTGCTTAAAACCCTCTGCCCAACCGAGTTTGCTATCACGAACGACGATGGTGGTTTCAGACTCATGTAACTCCTCCGCTACCTCAGGCAGCTTTGCTATCTCCTGTCTCTCTACACTGAACCCTACCCCAGTACCATTCAGTAGGATGAATAGGATCTCTGCAAAGACTGCAGGGTGATCAACAGGGGTGTAGGCACAATTGTACCCAGCTATGTTGTCTCGATCTAAGGCCCGTCCTGCTGTCATAAGACAACGCATCGATGGCATCACTTCCAGATTGAGGATGGCTTCACGCGCCTCACTGAGACCTCCTTGGATGTCTTCGTTATCTGGATAACGGCTACGCCAAAAATCAATGTATCGGTCAACAGTTTCTTCCCAAGACTCTCTCCTTCCTTTGTCATCGAGATACCGTGCGTACCTACTCTTGTGTATAAATCCTTGATATTCATCCATTAGACTCTCCAGTCGAATGAGAGATTGAGTCGATCAATACCTCGGTTCCGCTCTGAGCGTCCCGCAGTACTATTGTGTACGAACCCAACTCGTATGTTAGTGATGCTCGAAAGCGTCCACGTGTAATCGATGCTAAGTCTGTACGATAGCCGATCAGATACGGGAGGTTTCCCAGCCTTATCGCGTGGAGCCAGTGTTCGATCGAAATACGAAGCCCCGATAGATGCTGCAAGTCCTGTTGATCCAAACGGGACTCGTCGAACCACGGAAAAAGAGGAGACGTTGTTCCATCTATCCCCTCCTCCGAGGCGCTCGTACTCTGCTTGCCACCGGTTGTTGTAGATGTATCCGAGCGTTTGCGTACGACCGCTAGGATAATTGATAATGCCACCAGAAAGGCCAGTAGTAACCACGTGGCTATTTCTATTGTCGTCGCCATAAGACTTCTCCGCTGCAAATAAGAATATGAGGGTGATGACAAAAGCCACCCCCGCATACACAGTCTTCTTAATCTTCATTGATTACCTCTTTCATCCGTGTCCACTTAGCCAGCTCTGCGGCCGCAGCAGTCTCCTCTCGATCTAGGTCTTGGTAGAGTTCTTCCATTTCGATCCTCTTAACCTTGATTGCTTTAACTCTCTTCTCCGCTGCAGAGATCTTATTGTTGACGTAGCTATCTGGATCGTCGTCCAGAGTACCAACAGGGGCATCGTCTTGTATGTCACTATCAGCAGGGCTATCTGCATCCGTAACATCCACTCCATCAGGGAGTATAATTCCTCCACTGGACTGCTTCTCCTTCTTCGCCTCAAGCTTCCGATCGATGTCTTCTTGAGTGAGGGTCCGCTTGCAACGTTTACGCACTGCATCAGCCCACTGACCTACGATAGAAGCGTTCACTTCCCCCGGGTCGGGACTCTCTGCGATTAGCTTACCGTCCATGTAAAAGCGCCACTTCCCACCACTACGGTCAGTAGCCTTCAGGATATCTTCGTCGTTATCCAGGTTCAGGTTTTGTTTCTGTATCGGCTTGTCCTTCAGATGTATCTCACTACCATCTGCCGGCTGTGCCATCTCAATTGCCATCTTTATAATCCTTTGCTCTGTGTGATAGGTTATCGTATAAGGATAGAAGTATCTGCCTTAACTCAGCAGAAGCTCCCCGGACACTAGCCTCAGTGTGGATCGCATGTACCTCATCTGCTACGATCTCCAAGGTATCTGCTGTGATCTGTCGTCGTAACTGTACTCGTTCTGTTGGTGTTAACATTATATTGCTACTATCTCTGGTCTGATTATTCCCTTGTCTGCCAGTCTCTTGCGTGACCAGCTACCACAGTCCTGGCACTGGAAACGTTGAAACTCAGACACCTTAGTCTTGTAGTACCCTCGTCGCTGGAGCTTGTGTGAACCACAGCTCGGGCACTCATGACCTAATACATCTGTAGGATGGTTTGGTATCCAAGGGAGGAGACGCTTGTATATATCCTCAAGGACTTTGATGTCCTGCCGGTTATACTTCTCCATCAACTTCTGCGCTGCCGGATCCTCGTTCATCACACGAACCCACAAGTCGAAGCCACCGGTATCGGTCTTACCTTTGATCCCTAGCCATGCTGCTACAGAGTCCATACGGTTATGGAACAAACGGAAGTTCTTCACCACTACTCGGTAGAGGTCGATCGACTTACGTGGTGGTGGGGGAGTTAACCCCAGCCCAGCGAAGGCAGTGTTCATCACTACATCATCGAACTTATTACCGTTGTAGGTGATGACTGCATCAGCCTCTTCCATCAAACTATGTAGGTCACGAATGAACCTGGTGCTATCTTGACCAGGAGTCCACTCCGCTCCGAACATAACATCTTTCTGCTTATCCCCTCGCCACTTAGCCGCCCAGCAGACAACTCTGCCGTGCTCAATGACTTGAGATGGAGCCACGTTCTGCTTCCAAGCACTCCAGACATAGGCTTCTGTTGGTACGGTCTCGACATCATATATGAGAACCTTCATTCACCATCTCCCAGTAAGAATTCCAAGGCCTGCTCCAGGCATTCAATTGCATATTCATCATCGATGACATGCAACAGACTCATGGCTTCCTTGACATATAGTACAGCTTCATCTATCTCACGTTGATTTGCCATCAGCGTTCCAAGCTCGAGTCTACTGTACGTATTGGTGGAACACCATACCCGTCTGCTTCTCTGAGCATAAGCTCGAGTCGTGCGAGGGCATTCCAAGCCGCGTGAGCAGCATGAAGAAGACCTGAGTCATCGTCGTAGCTGGAGTAATTTTCTTCAAACACATGTCGCAGGAGAGCGGCTGTATATCGCTCCTCCCCGGCAAGAACATGCTGCCAGCCTCCGCGAGTATATTTGGCCGCGCCGAAGGTGCCGACTTCTGATACTGCCACCAAAGCTTTCCCGAACATAAGGAGCAGACTAGCGTCTGGTTTTCCTTTATCAAGTTTAGCACCTGGCTCGTGTTGAGAAACTCCATGGGGATCCTCCTCTGTAATACCTATGTTAAAATCAGTGCTGCCCATTTACTGCCCTCTTAAATCTCTTGTACATAGCTCGGGGTGAGTCATCTGTAAGGCGGGTGGTCTGGGTAGTCCACCTGAACTCAGGCCTACCTTGACCTGGCTCCACCTCCGGAAACTCTAATACAAACCCCTTAACGTTTGTGTCAGTGTAATCCTTTACACCCCTCATAAATGCCCCTCTACTCATCCCGGTATCTTCTCGACCAGGGAGTAGGGCTTTTCTTAACCGCTTCGCTCTCTTCTCATTCATGCATCTTTTCCTTTAGGGAACCACTCTACCCATGCATCAGACTTCTTAGTCTGGGCATGCCACAGCCCGGGTCGTACATCCTTACAGAACTTCTGGCACCACTCTATGCTGCTGGACTTGAGTCCGGGGAGACGATTTCCTTGGAAGATGATACAGAGATTAGAGCCTTCCCATTGTGCCGCGACTTGACGGAATAGGTTCCTTTTATCCCCAGTAAATTTGCCCTTACACTCCACAACAGATCCCGGTCGGATAATTCCCCGGCCACCCCCCACCACATATAGATCAGGGGTATATGTCCTAAGCTGTACGCAGTTAGAACTGCCACATTCCAGGCATACGCTCGATTTGATGGATGATTGGTAAGCAACGGAATCACTTTCGTCGCATTTTCTGATGCGATATCCATCACCTGCGAGTCGGTAATAGACATCATGCTCGAATTTAGAGGCCCAGATTGTTCCATCGTCTGCTTCCCATCTTCTATCACTAAACTTCCTCCCTACCCTAGCCACGTAAACACCACTGAGTATCTATCGAGTGTGCTTTCATTAGCAGCTACCCCATGCAACTCCCCCGGCTCTAGTACCACAAACAACCCTGGCTCAGGGTAGATCTCAGCCCTCTCTTCACCGATAAGTAGCGGAGCCGTATGTGCTTTCGGATAGTAGATCCCCGTCCACCATTTGTTGTGTGTATGAGAGAGTACCTCATTACCACCCGGGCGATGGATGATACCCCATGCATTAGACACTCGTGTCTTTATCACACGATCTTCTATCTTCTGGGTTAGCTGGTTTAGCTCTTCATGAAAGAAGTCAAAGTCTACTCTCCAGAGACCAAAACCAGTCTCACGTTGCACACACTTCTTGAGCTCAAGAACCACATTCTCGTTATCGACCTGACCTTCTATGATATTAGGATATGTTTCCACGTACACCCTCCACTACACGCTCACGTGAGAGACCCTTAGCTGTCTTGATTGCAGGGATGTAGTGCCAGAACTCGTCGTGTCCACAAGCCAGTGCAACATACGCTTCGAGTCGCGCTCCCTTAGACTCCTCCCACTCTGGGAGGAATACAATCCCACCTACCTCGTCAGCTACGATCTTAACATCACGGCTGAGGAAGTCACCCCAGGTTGAGGTAAGCTTTGTGATATCCCCATCATCACTAGCCAGTGCCTCAGCTACTGTATCCCCTTGCTCACGGTCCAGCTCAGCAGGGGATAGGATATCAAACCCCTTCGCTCGTAGCACCTCCGCTGCTTCTTCGAACAAAGGGAAGTTGAATTTAGGGCGGTTCTGCATTGGTCCGGCTAGGTATAACTTAGTCATCTAAACCTCCTTCAAGGTATTCAGGATCCTCACCTGGAGGAGTCCATAGTCTTAGGTTTTCGGTCTGCATCCAGACCAGTCGTGCGTTCTCTAGAGCCACCAACTCAGGGGGCATTCCAACGTAGGGACATCCAGGGAGACCCATACTATCTGCATACACCTCCACTATGTTGTCCCAGATGTCTCTCTCCGAAGGATCATCCTGGAGCCACTCTTGGAGTAGCTTCTCTGCAATACCCGGACCTATCTTCCAGCACCCTTTTATGTGGTCTGCAGAATCCCCAGACAGACATTGCTGCCAGAAGAAGAAGTCAGCCTCGAACTGTGAGATCGTGTACTCAACATTCTTTCTGTAGTTCCAGTGTAGTCCTGGTATCTGATCAAGATCCTTATCTGGTGAGCAGATGACGTATGGCTGGCTTGATTCATACGCTCGTGTAGCAATCATATCGTCAGCTTCTTTCCCGTTAACCGGGATAGCATTCCACACCGTCATCATATACTGCCGCACCTCCTCTAGGTACAGGGGCTTCTCCTGTGTACGGTTTGCCTTGTACTCTACGAGGGTGGATATCTGGTCCCTATAGTTTGTACCATCTCCCTTCACGTAAACCTCAAGGCGCTTACCGTAACGCTCCTGGATCTGCTTCATGGTCATCTTCGCTGCATGGAGACAGTGTGTCACATCACCAGGGATCTTCCGTGCAGTCTTCTCGACTAGCGTTAGATTCAGATCCTCTGCATGCTTCTTAATGTCTACCACGTACCGTAAGGAGGCGAAGGTATGATTCCCCTCACTGTCCTCAAAGATACAGTCCCATACGTTCTCCTCACCTACCGCGGCAGCTGCATAGAGCAGCCCGTCAGCATCTACTAGCACAGTAGGACCTTTCTTATTTTGTGCCATAACTTCACCTCTTCCCATTCTTTGCCTAGCATCCAGTTGAATATGGGAGCTGCCAGTGTGACCTTACCTTGGTGGATTTCAACCCCACCGGCAGCATACCCTGTATCAACCAGAGCTAGAAAGGGATGTCGTCCTCGAAGTCATCACCATCCTCGTCCGGGACTGTGCCATCCGGGATAGGCTGAGGTTCGTTCGTCTCTACCTCACCGAAGTCAGCATGTTGATCCAACACTCTCTGGATATCTTGGCTGTCTTTGAACAGCTTGACTCGCAGCTTGTCGAAGATCTCGATCGCTTCATCGAATCGCTTAGCGGTGTTACCCTTCGTACCCTTCGCAGACAGTGGGATAGCCTCAGCCTCCACCAGTGCAGCGAATACGGTTGCAGCAACATTACTAGCGTTACCCCAAGCAGCACCAAGGTCACCACCCCCCGAAGGTACTTTTGTATTCCCCTTATTAGGATTGTCAGCAGCACCAGCCACAATCTTGAAGGCCTTGATGGTTCGGTTGGTGTACTTACCATTCTGCTCTGTTGTGAACCGGATCTTCACCAGGTCCCCTTGCTTCGGTGCAGGATCGATTGGGTCAAACCCATTCTGATACATCACACCATCTACGATCACGTTATGGAAAGCATAGGGCTTACCATTCTTACCGGTACCACCTTTGATCTGGTATTCATTTACGGTACCTTCTATATCTTCAAAAGACATTTCTTTTCCTCGTCTATATTATTTATGCTGCTTCGATCTGGTCTTCCCAGACATTGTAAGCTTCTTCATTATCATGGGTTCCCCAATGAGTCCCCCAACTTATCTCAGTCCCTAAGGGAAGCCCCTCTAGACTGAACCTGTACATTTTCTTTAGGTATGTGTACACATCCTGCCAAGAGGTTAATACACACTCCTTGTACATCTCTAAGGCTTCTGGGCTAACCTCAGCTAACACACTATCATGGACGGTGTTGACCAGCTCTATCCCTTCCTCATGGCGCACATAGTGCCATAAGTATACCGCTTGTATCGGTATGATCTCAGCTGTAGCGAACGACTGTATCGGTGCGTTAAACACCTTTGTCCGCTCATTAACATATCCGCCCTTATCCATCTTAATGTAGGGGTAGTAAAATTGCATACCCCAAGGAAGTACCACTCGCTTAGTTGCAAGCGCCTCCGCTAACCACAGCTCCTGGGTCTTAACTAGCCCAGAGTATCGCTCATTGAACGAGGTGTAGTAACGTTTCTCGTCTGGAGTACCAGACTGCCCACCGAATAGAGGCTTGAAGGTATGCGCCTTCGCCTTGCGTCTCTGATCGTAGGTAACGTCCTCTTCCTGCACCTTGTTGATGATGCTAGCTGTACGTCTATGTGGATCGAATTCAGGATTGTTGATGTCATCCTTGATCTGCTGGTCATCTCCTACCAGCCCAGCAGTCCTGAACTCTAGACCTGAACCATCCTCCTCCGTGAATAACCATCCAGGCACTTTGGCACAAAAGAATTTCTTGTACTCGTTAGGCTGGTTCTGGAACTGTGTCCCACCGAACCTAACCTTCCCTTTATTATCCAACATACCGACCAACTCAATTGTCATCCCACTACTAGATAGTCTGTGGGTCTTAGTCACGGTCTGGTTGAATGTTGCGTAGAATACACCACCATGGTGCTCAACGACTGTCAGATAAAAGTCCAGGTATTTCGATAACCTGGATGTCGTCTTGGTGTAGTCCTGGTACACCTTCAGGAACTTACGTTGTTCCGGTGTTCGTCCCTTGAGTTTAGCCAACGTGTTGATGTCTACCTTGTAGGCACCACCTACTGTGCGTATCGGCTCTCCTTTCTTGTCTTTGGGTTCTTCGAATCCCATCTCCTCATACAAGAAGGCACCGAACTGTTTATCACTATTCCAGTTTATGTCTGCATAGGACTGCAGCTCCACGCGAAGTTTCTCTGCCTTAGAGGTCTCCTCAGCGTGGGCTGCTCGAACTAGATCACCATCTAGTTTCATCCCCTTAAACTCCATGTCAGCTAAGACAGGAGTCAGCAGACACCGGGTGTATACGAGGTGGAGCCTATTGGTGGACTCCAGGAGCATCAGTTGATGCTTAAACAGGCGCTCAGTTACTTGGACATCCTGGATACACCTGCCCTGGAGCCACGGTCTAGGGATATCTACCGGGTTGACATCTCTAGACATCATGTGATCGACTACAGGATCCTTAGCCGGCCACCCGCGGCGTACACAACAGTCATTCAGACTCGTACTAACGTTGACTAGGTTGCCGCGCAACACATACTCACCTATCTTTGTACAATAGACCAGTATGCTGCCGATGTCAAAACCGCATCGACTGAGCCAACCTAGTTCATACTTAGCGTTGTGCGCCACCAATAGTTTCGCATACTTCAAGTGATTGAGAAGAGTACCCATTTGATACTCGTTCCCCCAGGTGGAGTACACCTTACCTTCTTCCTCGAAAGCAGGGTGTTCGGGTCCGAGACTCCAGCAGGCGAGCAGCATCTGATTCTCCTCGTGTACTGGATGACCGAAGTCCCCATAACTCGTATCGATCTCCAGGTCCAGTACTAGATAGTTGCCCCTATGATAATACGCGGTACTCGGGTCTGACACAAACCATGGGATGTCCATGAATACTCCTCTCAATATTACTATTATCGTGTTTCTTGATCATCCGTTAACCCCTTCTCAGACAATCTCTCAACCAATCTGGTTAAGCTGTCTACTTCCGCCTTCAGGGTTTCGATCTGTTTACGATCCTTAGTCTCCCGGGCCTTAGCCGCCCCCAGCTGACGGTTAGCTGTAGCAAGGGAGGCTCGTGCCTCACTAGCACCAGCTGTGTCTTCCTTAGCCAAGACAATAAGTGCATCTAGCATCTTGCTCACCCCGACATCACTTCCGTCGTACATATTCCCCCAGCGAACCTTCTGGGATACAACATGAGACATGATGTCCTGAGCTTGTTCCAAGGTAATCTCGCTCAATGGACTTCTCCTGAACCTGGTTGTATATTCAAGTTCCCTGCTATATACCCCATACAAAAGACGGTCTCAGCCAGTGTATAAGGCTCGTACGTATACAACCCATCCCGGAGATCCGGATCAGTAGCATAGGCCTCTTGCCACAAGACAATCGCTTGCCCAACCAAGGCACTAACTAACTCTGCTGGAATTTCTGCTTTCATTTGTCACCTGTATAGTAATTTGAATTTTCGAACCCTTCTGGATGTCGTGCAGCCAGTTTTAGCATGTTGGCATCCAAGATCTCGTCCCGGGTTATCTTCAGCTCATTCCGCAGGGCTTGCAGATAAAACTCTACATCACCCAGCTCCTTGATCAATGCATCACGATCATACTTCTTCTGGGTAAAGATCCACTTCTTGAATAGATCCAGGACCTCTCCTGCCTCTCCAGCTAATCCACATGCTGCATGTAGAGACCCGAAGTTACTCAGGATCCTAGCATCATCATCTGCAGTCGGAGTGTTGTGAAACATATCCCGCACATACTCCGAGTAATAAGTGTTATCCGCCATTATTTTCTAACTCCTTCTCTAATTCTCTGTATTCATAGAAATCACTACCACAACCACTTATTCCAAATACTTCCGGTCCTTGGAAGTAAATGTAAGCCTCATTACCTCACCTTACTTTTTCTGACATCAACCTGGACGATGAACCCTTCATGGGAATCCTCCTGGTCGGACATCTTGTTTTTACATATACTGATAGCTCTTGTATTAGAATCTCTCAGTGCCTGGGTACACCCAACCCCTAAGATCACATCGAACTGTGCAGCCAAGCTTGTACGATTGTCTGCAATATCGCTCATTGTAAGCCAAGGTGGTGGCTCCTGTCCATGTCTTTCTGTCTTATCTCCAGCCTGGGTTACACTCACAGATACAAACTTATGGCGACCAGCCATGTTCCTCATTTGTGTTCCGAGTTCCCCCAGCTTCGAGGTAATACTATCCCCTCCCTTACCAGGTAGGTCCAGGTTCCGTATTTGATCCACAACGACCACAGCCGGCTTAACATCTTTGACGATGTCTTCGATCTCGGGGATGGATCCTGGATGCATGGTGAGGATGTATAACTCATCAAGGCCTCTGGACTTAGCTTTGGCAAGAACACCTTCGGGATCGAGTTCATAAGCGTCATTGTCAGCGTCAGCCAGATTGTTGACGATTCGCTTCCTGGTTCTGTAGGTACCTTCCTCATTTCCAATGTACAGGACCCGATGTCCGTATTTAAGGAATCCTGCAACCATGTTGACTGTGAAGAGAGTCTTACCAGCTTCAGGTCTTCCGAAGATGAGGATGGATGTCCCTGGTATGACTCCACCCAGTAACTTATCGTTGAGGCGGGAAGGTCCAACCTTGATAAGGTTTCTTTTATCGAGCAAGGAATCCATGTCCTCGTCGTCCATGGTCCAATGGATTTCCGAAGTACCGAGTGAAGTTGCGTTTCTAAGCTCACTGTACTCGGTAAGGAGAGTATCAATCTTGTCATTTTGTCTCGCTTGTATCGCTTGGCTTAATGCATTCCCTTTCTGGTATCTCTTCAACTCCAGTAAGTCTTTGACTACGTTGGTCGGAGAGTCAACCTCAGGGAGGTCGTTTAACCACCCAACCAGGGTATCTATATGTGCCTCGGGAAGTTCTCTCTTCCCCTTCTCTAACAGGATCGATCGATCCACACTACGTGCCTTAGGGTCTCCTTCGTACCACCCTTTGATTAACGGGAACCACGTCTGTCCCTGGAGCGAAAGCTCCTCTATGTCTATGTGCTGCCGCACCTTCTCGTAGGCATCCCGAGACTGTAGTACAGCCTCGATCACCTTACCATCTAACATCCAATATCCTCCTTACGCATTGATGGGGGGGTAGAAGTTTGCTGTTCGTCTAGTCAGAAAACGTGGCTCGTCATCATGACATAGATCACCCCATAGGACTGGGATACTGTATATGTCTTGATACCAAGACCCATATCCACGATCGATCGACCACGATATAAACTCTCTCGGACCTAGTCTACTTTCCAACTCCTTTCTCTTCTGTTTTTTTGATACAAATAGTTTACCACTCCACATGTAATATCTCCTCTATTTGCTTTGGGGTCATATCCTTTGGATCTGCATCACTGGTCACTACCCGGCAATAGTTGAAACTCAATCCCCACCTGTGGAGGATCTTGTACGCCTGGTTTGTTACATCAGGGTCTAACCATATCGTGACGCAAGTAGGGTTCTCCTTCGCAATCTCAGCTGCCTCAGGATACCCCATCTTAGCTCCGTTGAGGGCGACACCACGAGCATCCCGATAACACTGCCCTATCTTCCAGGCAGAGATTATATCCTCTACTACCACTACCTGGTGAGGGTTAACGACCCTGCTCCATGGTGACCAGGATAGACGACTGTGGTCATGCCGATCTTTATAGTTCAGCGCCTTTGGTTTATTCGGGACTCCCTTTCTTGGGCAGGAGGTTACCCCTTTCCAAACCGGTTGCCGTATTACCCATCCCCGGGGGAACCCTACAGGATGTAGGATAGGTAAGGCATACTCATCTTTTGATGTTACCTTGAAGTCTATGGGATCTACACCCCATTCTTCCTTAAAGAACGTAGTATCCATATCTGTCAGTAGGTAGAGGGCGTTTATGTAAGGTCTGTTCTTAGGCTTCGGTGTGGTCCTTGCGGCTGGTCCGTCATCCCAGTATCCGGTAGGGATAAACCCAGAAGCGCCACATGATGCTCGGAAGCAGTTATACAGTAGTCCGGTTACCGTACGGGTAACACTGAATTTCTCTTCATGTGCAGCCATACAGAATGGACACTCTACAAATCCGGTATCCTCCCCTATTGACAGTCCTTGCGCTAATAACTTTACAGCATGTTTACTCATAAACAAATATCCTCTACTCCGAGAAGTAGAACTTGTTATCATCGATCCGGTTAACATACCGGATAGTCGATACAGCTCTCTGAAACTCAGGAGCATTCTGCTCCGCTTCTTGACACTCCTCGATGTACTTCTTGATGTCTGGGACTCCATCTACGATACGTTCCGTTGTCAGTAGGTAGTCTTCCCATAAGTCGATGATGTATGGAGTCTCTATTGAGGCTGCTTCAACAGCCTCTTCTAGATTATGGTATACCTTGAACCACAAAGGGTGAAAGGCTTCCAGTTCTTCAAACAATTCATGTCTATCAGACATATCTATATCTCCTAAACTTTATGTAATTACTTATAATTATGGGATGCTTTGGGGCATCCCTAAACTACTAATTACACTTATACTAATACTAATATTACTATTATCGCTCGAACGCGGAGATTGTTAACCCCCCCAATAACAATTCACCTAAACGAGCCTCAGCTCGCTTAAGAATCTTGTGTACCATATTCCGGCTAATACCCTCCAGATCGGCTATCTCATTGAGAGTCTGGTCCTCAAAGTAGTACAGGGTTACGTACTTCAACTCCCTCTCAGGTAGTGCTGGAAGGACTCTTCTCAACCGGGCTTTATCGAGATCCAGAGCAGGATCTTCACCCAGATATTCCTCGTCAGCCAGATCATAGAGAGAATTGTTGTACTCGTCATCACCATGCTCCTGGTCATCTGATAGAGTCACCTCGGCAGGGACTACACCTGGTTCAGGAGACCACTTCTTCGACTCATCGAGGATTGCACCTCGAACCCGGATCCATACCCAGGTACCGAAGCTGGACTTCTTAGGGTTCCACCGGGTCAGTGCCTCTCCGATCGCAGCATTCCCCTCAGCTACAGCCTCTTCGTACTCACAACGGAGTAAGTCCATAGACGAGAGCTTGTTGCATATCTTCAGGACCAGTTTGGTCCCGTACAACCAAAGATCATGCCACGCCTTCTGGTTTCCCTTCAAGGCTTCAGCATGTAAGCCGGCGAGCTGGTGTTTGGTCTTGTGTTCAATCTCCGCGGCATCTAGGTCAATGCTGTAGAGCTGAAAACTACTCAGTTCTGTCATATCATTCTCCAAGGTTATCTAGACGTACCCTTTTCGGGTACGAAGGTTCCCTATATGGGTACCTAGAAAGGTGAGCCGTGCTGACCGTCGATGGTCTCCTCGTAGTGGTAAAGTTCATCCTTGAGATACCCTTCTGCTTCGAAGAGAAGGTCATCCAGCTCCTGTAGGATCCGTACCCGCTGCTCGTCTGATTGGATACGGTCCAATCGTTGCCCACATAGGGATATCATCTGTGTGATGTGTACTATATCATTCATTCGAACTCGCTCCATTCATCTTTAACTTGAATATCTTTCACGCAGAGCCATAGGCGCTCGTATTCAGGGAATTGAGCCTTCCCTTGTGCTCTGCACTCCCTTAAGTTATCCGCGGCATACACCGCTTCCCACTCGTGCTCACAGTGCGTATTAAACGCACACAGCACTACCAGTAGCGTCTTCATCTACGCCTCCTCAGAAAGGATCTGGAGTGCCCACGTAGTGGCAACATCCAACTGATATTGTGTGAACCCACCGTACTGTACAACCCATACGGCACAGCTCCAATACAAGTGACCACCCATCTTAATCTCCTTGTGGTGTTATCTGGTCCTGGACATACTGCGACAATCCCTCTGCGAGGGTTATCAATCCTACACCAATGATCCCATTTACGTCAATCACTGCGTCGATCACATCGCTCAGGCCAATATCATTTGATACCAGCCAATTAACGATCTCTTTATTTGTTAACTGCTCTTTCATATCTATCTCCTGGTTATTCCTAGACGGGGGCTTTCGCCCCTATCCCTTAGCTCCTTTTGTGCTGATTGCTATGATGGCTAGGCCTATAAATACGAGGGTCACTGAGTTCAGTATACTCGCTAGCCATAAGACTAGCAAGCCTGCACACAGAAAGATCATCATAAAAAAGGCTGCTACAAAATCGCTCAATTGCTTTCCTCCTCGATGTCCTGGGCGTTGATTATGAGACGCAGATCTACAGTGAACTCTACGCTCCCAGTGAACCTACGCTCACCAGAGAACTGGGCCGCAATCTGCTTAATTGCATACAAAAGGTTTTCGTTTTGGTTACTTTCCATATCATTCTCCTTGGTTATTCCTAAACTGGGCCGGAGCCCAGGTTAACTACTCACACACAAGCTCATAGATTGGCTCTTCTACCGTCCGGGTTCCTACCTGGACACGCTGGCATACGGTGCTCGAGAAGGTTACATACAAAGATGGAAGGCCCTCTTTTCTGTACCACGTAGTGAAGTAGTTCCGCGTATCATCGGAGATACGATCTTCTGGCTCCCAGCCATGCTCACGTAAAGTTGAGTATACCCACCGGTACACCCCACTGTCTCCAGCGAAGCGGATATCGAACTCACCGTCGTTACTATTGGCCTTAATGTTGATGTTCGGATCCACGTCATATAAGGCTTGGAACAAAGCATCGTACTGTGCTTGGATCGGACGAGGCTCGAAGACCTCGAGATTACGCTTCTTTTCCTCAATTCTAGCGTATTCTTTTTCGATCAATTCGCGTGTTAACTTAGTCATATCATTTCTCCTGGTTATCTATACAGCAGTTTTACATCATGCTTAGGATGTAGGTAGCCCACGGAGTGGAATTCTCCGCGGTGTAGTCTATTCGACTTCTACGCTAATATCAGCTGCTTCCACGGTTACCCATGGACTACCATCTTCGGGTCGAGCGGCTTCAACTTCCTCCCAATCTACAGAGGCTTTCACCACGTACTTGGTGGTATCTAGTCCCTGGTCGGCAAGGAACTCTTTTAGACTCACATATACACTGTGAGGGATACCACTATACCACGGCATAACTCCCATGACAAGCACTAGATCAAGGATCTGGTTATCGTCGAGGGTGTCGATTATGGTTCCATACAGTCTTTGGTCATTTTCGGTCATATCAATCTCCTGGTTTATTCCTAGACGGACAGCTTAAAGCTGCCCTAGTAACCATGCTGTAAACAGCACAACAATGATCACACTAACATAACTACTAGTGACCATCAACACCGCGTCCCAGAAAGGGACATTGTCGTCATCGTGGCTCATTCTCCACCTCCCTTCTCTTGGGCTTCCAGCTCTCGAAGCTCGAAAGCTGTCAGCTCTTCCTCTTCTGCCTCCTCAACCATCACGGCTAAGGACTCGAGGACAGTATTTGCAGCAATGAACACCACATAGGCGTATTCATTAGGGATACGTTTGATAGTCTCCCCTAGATCGTCATCGATGGTAAACAGGTTGCTTTGCATATTGCGAAGGTTTTCTGCGGTCAGTTTCATATCATTCTCCTTGGTTATCCTAGACGATCCTACCATCTGGCAGGATCATGTTTTACATGCTTTAGTATGCAGTGTGAATGGTATGCACTCACAGCCTCCGCGTCATCGAAGTGTGCGCTCTGCTTATCGGCGATAAGCTCGCACCATGAGTCCCACAACACCGCGGATCCTCCTAGTCCTTGACATAATGCAATGTAAGACTTGATTTTAGCAAGTCTAGTCTTCGCTGTCAAGTTCTTAGTAACCGCGTAGGATTTGACGTTTACGCCATGGATCCTCGCATTGTGGGTATCTATACACCCAACACCAAAGCCGAGACACTGGGCAACAAAGCTTGCCTTTACCGTGTTCAGCCCGGGGACTGTCAAGAGTGTATCCACTGCTTCCACAGTGTCGCACCCCTTCAATTTAGCGGCCAATTCCTGGGAATGCTTCTCAATATAGCGAACACCCTTTCTCTTAGCGCCCCACATAGTGGGAGCCATTTCACCCTGCAACGCCCATGTATGGAGAATGTCCTCCACAGTAGAAAATTGTTGTTGGATGGTGGCGAGTACAAACCTAACTGTTTGTTCTAGTGTCTCACCTGGTTGAGCAGCAAACCCGGCTTGGATTTTCCGCATTTCTTTCTGGTACATATCTATCTCCTTGGTTACCTAAACGCCCCCGTTAGAGGGCTAAAACACTAGGGTTTTGACCAATTTTGTATCCCTGGACTGTGCTTTATCAGCTCAGGATCCGGGTGATATAAGGTCCCATATGCGGCACCTTGGTAGGTGGCCTTTTGGTATGGTCTTGTACCTTCATACTCTACTGGACCAAGCTCAATGCGATCGTTAGGACCTCCGCATTTCTCGCAATCACAATCGGGTGGATTCTTTGCAAACTCCACACAATCTTCAAACGAGTAGCCTAGTAAAAGTCCCATCTGGACTTGGAAGTCAGCTCTGGTATATTTTGGTCTATCGGATAGCAGTTCCAGGTATTTCTGGACATAGTACCCATTACCAACAATAACCTCGGGACCTTCCTTCCCATTCCGATGTGTAACAGGTATGCCATCGATCTTTTTGATCTGTAGCAGTACCGCATACAATATCGGCGCTTTTCGCTCCTCGATTATACAGAAATTCTGCTCCCCATTAAGGGTATCTTGAAGCTGTTCCCATTGTTGTGTCTCTTTCATATCAATCTCCGTGGTTATTCCTAAACCGAACTCCCTAGAGGAGTTCAGTACGTAGCCTGAACAGTAGATCTTCATCGATCAAGCCTAAGTGAAAGGCTTCGAAGTCTGTCAGCTCACATACGCCGATCACCGGCAGATTTTCCCGTAAATGCTCAATCTCGAAGCTGTCAAGTGAAAAATCCGCTTCTGTTTCTCGTACAATATTCATATATATCTCCTTGGTTATCCTAAACGAGAGCCCTAAGGCTCTACGTAGTCTATATCCTCCATTCTGCAAGCTCTCTGGAAGTATATGATATCTATCGCATCTCGGTATGTCTTGCGATAGGAAGGATTGATTGCCCGGACAAATTTTGCTGCGATCTCGAGCTCTTCAGCGCAATTATGGAAGTTTTCTTCCTCAATTGATTGGCGAGCACGGTCAAATAGTGCGCTGCAAATTTGCTGGGCTTCAAACCTTTTCACTTCGATTTTAGTAGTCTTAATAGTCATATTTAGTCTCCTGGTTTACCTAAACAGACCTATCTACCGATAGGACTGGATTACACGTTGCATTGCATTCTGGTGAGATGCGATCTTTTTTCCTCGCTTATTCAATTGCTGTAGCACTCGAACCTGAGCAGGTGTAAGCATCCTACGGATCTGGTTGTATGTCAAGCCCTCGTACTGAGTGCCGGCAAATAGATCCACTTTGGTGTGTAATTGTGTAGTCATAATATCATTCTCAATGGTTACCTATACAATTTTGGGATGGTCTGATCGGCATACTTAGAAAGCATCCCAACCACTCCATCCCCGCATTGCTGCGTTTGTTTCGATGCCAACCACGGCATCAACAGCTATTGCTAGCCGTTCTCTCTCGAGTCATCAGTAGGTTTTTGGAGAGATATGATATGAATCTTCACCGTTGAATCACTAAATCGCTAGGATCCTCACACACTGGAAGCTTACGCTCCTAAGTGAAGACTAGGGACAACATGCTCAGCGATGCCCGGCAGAATTGGATGTATCCTTATATCCAACTGGTAGTTCTACCTACCAACACGCTATTATTTTAACCCCCGGCTTTCATCCTATGTGCCACTTCGGATAAACTCTGTAATCCTAAGGTGACCTACTCGCCAGACCTCGATTTGTGCTACGTTCGAGGGACCCTGATCAACTGCTACTCTGGCTATGTGGATCTGACCGCGAGGCCTACCGTGCTTACCGAGTCGAGGTGTAATCCCCGAGCTGATGTAATCATTATACGCCTTTTGTTGAGGATGTCTAATACCGTGTTGTTATAAGCTTATAACTAAAAGGTATATCCCCCCTACCCCCCTCTTCCCCCCTACATTCTACTTACATTCAATGTGCAACCCAACAGTTGCGGATATGTTCCACGTGAAACACAGATACTAGTTGATGTGCAACCGCGCTATTGCAGAACAGTTGAGCCACAGTCTCTTCCCCATGTCAAGAAATTTCTTAGATCATTTTGTTCTAAGGAGGGGCATCCCTTATACCCAGGCGGTTTTTTCTGCGGTAGCAGCACTAGGGAACGAGAAATGAAAAAGTCAAGTCAGGCTATACAATTCGATCGACATATGAACCTAATTCTGGTCAGGCAGAATAAGATAATTACAGGGGAGTAGACTTTCTTAGGTTGGGGGTTAAGTAGTTGATTTGTATACAAAAAATAGAGTAAATATATGGAATCCTGTTTTTCGTAACCCAAAGTGGAGAAAAACTGGATAACTTCTAGGTGTTAGAAGTAGGTATTTATTTCAATATGTTTCAGTCTGTAACACTTTGTTACAAAAAAGTTTCACTTTTAGGGGTTGACAAGTGTTCTGTTTTTCCGATAATAGTAATATTCAGTGTATGTAAAGTGAGTTGTATCTATGATATAACGAACGGTTACGCTTACGCTTAAGTTTCACCCTTCGGGTTTTGTATTTGTTTCACAAATACGTATTACTTAAATTTATAGGATAAGTCTGTCTGGAGTTCCTGGAGGTACCTCATGTACCGAATGTACTCCAAGTCCCCGCAAAGGGGACATTGACTCCACATATGTCGGTACTTATCGATCATTACCTGCACTTCCCAACTCCCCATACTAAACGCACATGCGAACTTGATCTCCGGGTTAAAACCCCCGAGAGATCCCAACCCCAAAGGAAACTAACTATGGCATCCCGAAAAGGACAGTCAACAGATCACATGAACCAGTCTGGAGGTGGTAACGCTTCTGGTGGGAATAGCTCTGCTACAGATCGGAAGTCCGACGCATTCCGTAGTGGACGTGACTCTGAGAACAACGATTACCAAAAGAACATCCCTCATGGGAAAAACGTCCGCAGATCGTAGACGTGAGCGACAGCGAAGAGTCGTCCAGCAAAGAATTCTGGAACAAGTCAACGAGATCCTCGAACGCACCAATCTTGAGGCATGTGAATCGACTGGAGATGGAAGCCTTATCCAAGACCCGCTCGAAGACGACGATTCTTTCCTCAGGTCGAGCAATTGATGATCTACCCCTCCCGGAAGGTGCAATAGGCCTACCGGAAATTCTTTTTGAAGACCTTATCGACGACGAAGTCATTAAGGCTCTTCTCAGTCGGGCGAGGAAGCCTGCGCCAACAGCCAGGCTGCGTAAGGCAGCACAAGCACTTGATCAAGAGGGCTTCGTGCTGAATGCCGATCGCTGAGTTCTCGTCACTGGATCCACGCACGATCAATGTCAAAACATTTGACTGCGGCAAGGAAGCCTGCCTAACATGCCACTCCTGTACACAGACATAACCAATAGTGAGGCAATACGCCGGATTGGTTACAATACAATTACGCAAGAGCTGCATATAGAGTTCAATAAGCGTAAACAGTACCCAGAATACGTATGGGGTGGTATTCCAAAGGAGCTTTCGCTCGATTTCCTCACTGCTAGGTCGAAAGGTAAGTTCTACCACGCAAGAATCAAGGATAAAACCGCCTTTAGGGTCGGTAAACCGTTAGGATCCTACAAGTTAGGGGCTATCGGACGTAGGATACGTAACATCTTCTCAAGGAGAAAATAGTGGCTAATATTGAAAAGGGTGTGAACCCAGGGACAGTACGCTGGACCGCACCTACTGAGAATGTCGATGGGACTCCGGTAAACGGACCCTTAAACTACAATCTGTACCGTTCTGACAACGAGAATATCTCTAAAGAGACTGATTTTTTCTATATTGTTGTCGGTACCTTGGTTGGGGAGAATCAATACGAGGCTCCATTAGATAATTTCCCGGATGGGCGCAATGTTATCGCGCTGACTGCTATAGATATCGATGGTGATGAGAGTGCCCTGTCAAATACGGTGGGTTTTACCGTTACAGACGGAGTAGCCCCGCTCCCCCCGGTATTAGAGGCCTCTTAATTCGCTTCTGGCGCTGGCTACGCAAGCTTTGGGAGAGGCTGTGAAAGACAATACAAATAAGGAGGTGATCCGATCTTCCTCAGGACAATTCGTCAAGGGGGTTTCTGGTAACCCCAAAGGTCGTCCTAAGGGCGCTAAGAACCGCATCACTGAGCTGAAAGAGCAGGCTGAGCTAGCCTTACGAGAAGCTGTAGATCCTGAAACGATCAAGGCTATCTTCGCAAGTATGGCTGCAGAGGCTCTCGAAGGGAATGTGCAGGCGGCAAAACTGATTTTTGACAAGTTCGTTTCGAACGCTAAGACCGAATCAGATGCTGGAGAGGATAATCCCGAAATTATTATTCGGATCAAAAACCTATCGACCTCCGATCTAGAGATAGAAGAGGCCGAAATCATAGACCATGAGGATACAAATGGCTAATCAATCAAACCAAACTCCGGACGCTAGTGGCTCTGGAATTCAATCTGGTGGTGGAAACATCTCCGGTAAAGGCCCGACCAAGCACCGCTTACATAAGCCCCCGTCTTTTCAGGGTAAGTCTGGTCAATCCGACAACCAAAGTACTAGCCGAGGTAAGGGACGTACTTAATGGTTAAGAAAGTTGATGGATCAGAGCACAAACCGGTCGAGATGACCGATAGTGCTAAGCGAAAGCTCAATAATGCGAATGCTCGTCAAGCATCTTCGCGTTATGTTGGTGGGCAAGCGGGGAAAGCATCACGTGCTATCTCTAGTCGCCAAGATGCGGCCGCGGCCGCTCGAGCCGCTGCTGATAAAGCGATGGGCATTACCCGTAGGTAATGGAGCTTGACGTATCCCTGCACCCCGGGCAAGTCTCTATTTACAATAGTAAGGCTCGCTTTAAGGTGGTTGCAGCGGGAAGACGTTTTGGAAAGTCGCATTTCGCAGCTGCCATGCTCGGGCTTGCAGCCCTCCAAAACACCCACAAAGGGTACAAACTAACCCCAGAAAACAAGGTCTACTATGTAGCCCCCACTGCTGACCAGGCCCGTCGTGTGATGTGGCCTAAATTGCGTACTCTACTCGGGTACCAGAAGCAGGGAGGGTTCATCAAACGTGAAAACGTAAATGATGGGTGGATCGAGCTAATCTCGGGTAGACAAATATTCATCAAAGGGGCGGATAACCCAGATTCTCTACGTGGTGAGGGTTATTCATACGTTGTACTCGATGAGTACGCGGATATGAAGGAAATGGTCTGGGAAGAGATCATAGAACCTGCCTTGATGGATGTAGAAGGAGATGCACTCTTCATCGGTACGCCGAAGGGGAAAAACCACTTTTACAAACTCTTTATGGGTGCGATCGACAAGCCTACCCCTCCTAACTGGGATCCAGTTGAGATGGGGATGGATAGTCCATGGGATGAGTGGGAAGCTTTCCACTTTAAGTCCGTAGACAACCCACTCCTGGCTCGCAACGAGCTCAAGAGGGTACTCGCCGGCCGAGGTGGATCAAGAGACCACATCCGGCAGGAGCTGGAAGCCAGCTTCGTATCAGGATCCGGAAAACATCTTAAACCCGAGTGGTTTGAGATCGTAAAAGACAAGAAACTCCCACAAGGTAATGTTGTAGTCACCGTAGACTTAGCTGGATATGCGAAGTCGGATGGTAAACACAAGCCGCGGTCTGATGAGACCGTTATTGCTGTTACATGGGTAGGACCAGAAGGATGGTACGTGCTGAACATAGAGCACGGTCATTGGGACGTAAGGGAAGTAGCCCTACGTATCGTTCGCACCTGCTCACAACACCCGGGATGTACCTTAGGTATTGAACAAGGGGCGCTTAAGAACGCTGTCCTCCCGTATCTTGAAGATGAGATGCGCCGGCTTAACCGGTTCATTACCCCACATGACTTAAAGCACGGTAACCAGAAGAAGTTAGATCGAATAGTTTGGGCACTACAAGGTAGGGCTCAGAGAGGGATGGTCAAGCTTGTAGAGGGACCGTGGAATCAGTGGTTCCTTGACCAGTGCTCAGACCTCGGTGACCCTTTGTCACATGATGATGGTCCTGATGCAGTCGCTTACGTGGACCAATTAGCATCAACAGTATGGGCTGACATGGATGATTTCGAAGATCTATGGGAACCTCAAGACTTAGTAAGTGGGTACTGATGAAGGTATGCAAAGATTGTGGGGTAGAGAAGCCTCACACAGAGTTTAGAAAACACTCTAAAATGGCCGATGGACACATCAACAGCTGCAAAGCCTGTAAGAAGGAGTACCTCAACTCCTATAGAGCCAAAAACCCAAGGACAGATAAGAATAGTCCCCTGACTACCCGCCGCAACGCGGCAATACGTAGAGCGAGAGTCCGAGACCAATTATGCGGGTGCTGCTCTGCAGAAGACTTCTCCCTGATATACCTACTAGCTTCTCTCGGAGAGGAGGAGTTTGAAGTAGATCACATGACACCGATTGCCTTAGGCGGACTACACTGCACCAGCAATCTTCAGATACTAACACGAAAAGACAACCGCGTGAAAGGTTGCTCTCCGCAGGCAGGATATTAAATGGGCATTGAAATACTCGTAGACAATCCGCGAGAGATTGATTCCGGTGGTAAGGGAGCAGAGAATGTTCCTGGCAACCGGCTGACCTCCTGGGTTATTGGTAGGGTAGGTCCTTGGCGTGATTACCGCAACCGCCTTCCTGAAGCAGCTCGATGGGCTGAATATTGGCGTATGTGGCGCGGCTATTGGGCCGCACAAGATAAGAATCGTAGCTCAGAGCGGTCACGGCTTATTGCCCCCGCTCTAGCTCAAGCAGTAGAGACTTCAGTGGCGGAAGTGGAAGAAACACTCCTTTCACGAGAAGTCTGGTTTGATGTGGTCGATGATATCCAGGATGAGGAGAAAGTCGATGCACTGCTGATGCGTGATCAGCTGCGTGAGGATATGGAGCTGGTAGACACCAAGTCCGTCCTAAGCGAAGCTATCACCAATGCCGCCCTTTTCGGCACCGGAATCGTAAAGATCAACGTTGATACATACAACGAGAAGGTCATAAAGCGCAATGACGAAGGTCGATTGGTCGGCGAGGATAACGAGACTGTTATCGTAACCCCTGAGTCAGTACGTCCAGACCAATTCATCCCAGACCCTGCAGCTACTTCAATAGCTGGAATGTTGGGGTGTGGTATTGAGTACCGGAACAAACCGGTGGTCGGTACGTTGGAGAAGATCCGTCAAGGAACTTACAGACAGGACGCATTGGGCTATATCCTAGCAATCACATCTCCGCGGACAGGAGACGAAGCTGACTTCGCAGAAGCAGTTACCGTCAATGACTCCGACACAGATGCAATGCATATCCTAGAGTACCACGGAAAGGTACCTCTCTTCCTCCTCGAGGAGGCGAATGGTGGATCCGATAACCTGGTAGATCAGCTACTCGCTGAGGACTATGAGGCTGATGGTGATGAAGGACCCCTAGTAGAGGCTATCGTCACAATCGGTAATGAGAGCATCCTGCTTCGGGCAATGGCTAACCCTTTTGTCAAGGTTGATCGATCAGTGATCGCATTCCCTTGGGAGAAGGTTCCAGGCCACTTCTGGGGACGTGGTGTTTCTGAGAAGGGCTACAACCCACAGAAAGCTCTTGATGGTGAGATGAGGGCTCGAATGGATGCGCTAGGTTTCGTATCCGCTCCCATGCTCGGGATGGACTCAGGTCGGATACCACGTGGATTCAAACCAGAGATCAAGCCCGGCAAAGTATGGTTGACCAATGGTCCTCCGTCAGAGATCCTCCAGCCGGTGGGTATCGGTCAGGTAGATCCGAACACCTTCAACCATACTGGGGAATTGACTCAGATGGTACAGATGGGTACCGGTGCCTTCGATACAGCCACCACCTTACGGGGTAACACACAGTCCGGTGGGAATGCAGCCAACAGTGGTAGCATGATGCTAGGTGCCTTCGTTAAACGAAGTAAGCGCAGTGTCAACAACATCGAACGCAACCTCATTCTCCCCCTAATCAAATGCATGGCACTACGGTACCTGCAGTTTACCCCTAGCCGATACCCTTGGGAAGATACCAAGTTTATCGTAAAAGGTCAGCTGGGTATTATAGCACGAGAGATCGAGCAGCTCAATATCACACAGTTAATCGGGATGCTTCCTGAGCATGCAGTCGGTGCTAAACTGACCGCTGCACAAGGATTCGTTGAGATGTCTTCTGTGATTAACAAAGCTGCTATCATGGCTGCACTTGAGTCCGACAAAGAACGTCTCGAGCAGCAACAAGCCCAAGAGCAAGAATCACAGCAACGACTTGCTGAGATGGAACAGAAGATCAAAGGTCTGGAACTTGAGAGTATCACGGTCGAGAATCAGAAGATTCTGGCTGAGATTCGAGAGTTACTGGCCCGGGCAGTGGTCCAAGAACGCAAAGCTACGACCGAGGAAATACGTACCAACGTAGAAGTCGGGAAGCTGGGTGTTGCTCAGGCTGAGGTTCAGAACAATGCAGAACAAAATGACATCAACCGAGAGCGCCTTGAGCTACAACGTAGGCAGGTAGCCCAAAAAGCTAAACAAGGCACTAATTAAAATACATTAGGGAGAGACTGATGGATTTATCACAAGACATACTTGCGGCGCTTACGCCGGAAGACAAACAAGAACTAGAGATATGGGAAGAGCTTTTAGCCTCCCGAGGTTACGACCTCCTAGTCCGATTCTTGACTGGGAACGCAGAGAGCGTTGCAGCAATTATCGAGAATGCGAACAACTGGGATCAGTATGTATATGCCCGGGGATCAAGAGACGCACTAAACCTAGTGCTTAATCTCGAGGAGATCCTGGCAGCAAGACTGACTCAAACTGCGGAAGAGAATGTAGAAGTAGCTGAAGATCCAACCCTGGATCAAGAGTTCGATGAGATCTCTGTAAATCTAGGGCTCTAACATGATACTCCATGACTTTCGTTGCGAAGAATGTGGCTCCGTCGAAGAGCACTATTGTAGAGTAGAAGACAGAATGTCCATCTGCTCTGAGTGTCACGGAGTCTCTCACCGCGTCATACTACAGACTGCAAAACCACATTGGTCCAGTCTAGCTATGGGCGAATCCGCATCACCCGAAGCGATAGCTCGTTTCGATACGATGCATAAAAAGCAGAAGGCTAAGGAAGAAAAGACCTACGCTGACCACGGTGATTATGGCCCAGCTCCCGGTGCATCCGGGCGCAGCCAGCATTACAACAATCAGCAGGACTCGTAAACCCCCTTCAATCAACACACTCAAATTCCCTTAATCTTTGAACAAGACGGGAAAAAGGAGCATCAATGGGTATTTTAGTTGACCAACCGGTCGATGTACAAGTGGACCTTAATCAGGAATCCGAAGCAGAGAATCAGAAACCCCAGGAAGAGCAGCAGAACGCTCGATCCATCCCGGATAAGTTCAAAGATAAATCTGCAGAAGAGATCGCACACGCATACCAAAACCTTGAATCGGAATTGGGTCGAATGCGGAACGAACTCGGTGATTATCGGAGCATGACGGATCGCTTTCTATCACTGGAAGAGAAACGAGTAGCCGACCTGGGGAACGCAGAACAGTCCAGCCGATTTGAGATCGATCCGACTGAATTGCTGAGCAACCCAGAGGAGGTCCTGGACCGCTACTACGAACATCGTCGTGGAGCAGATGAGACATACGCTCAAATGCAGGCGCGTCTAGACCGTCTAGAAGGACAAGTTACGACCAACTCCATACAAGAGCGTCACCCAGACGCTGCAGATGTGGCTAATAGTCCTCAGTTCCAGTCATGGCTGCAAGAGAAGAGTTACAGAACTCGGATCGCACAGGCCGCTGTCCAGAACCAGGATGTCGAAGCTTTAGATGACCTTCTCACGGAATTCAAAGGTGGTGTTCAACAATCACCTTCTCAGGATTCCAACAAGCAGAACGAACTTGCCGCGGCTAAAGCTGCTGGTACAGAGAGTTCATCCACAGGCACAACCGTGAATACGGGGAAACGTTTCTCCCGACGTAAGTTGGTAGAATTAAAGATGCGTAATCCTGACGAGTATGCTGCACGTAGCGCGGAAATCCTCCGAGCGTATGCAGAGAAGCGGGTTGATGACTAACTTTTCAAACCCTTAATTTCAAGGATATTAAATAATGGCACTTGGTACAAACCATATCATCTCCACCGAGGTGCCCAACTTTATCCCGGAGCTTTGGTCCGACGAAGTTATTGCTGCATACAAGAGCAATCTTGTTATGGCAAACCTCGTTCGCAAACTGAACCACCGTGGTAAGAAGGGCGACACGATCAAGATCCCTACCCCGACTCGCGGGTCAGCTTCTGATAAAGCTGCTGAGACTCAGGTTTCTCTGATCCAACACGGCACGGACGCAGGTCTGAGCATTTCCATCAACAAACACAAGCACTACGCTCGTTTGATCGAAGACATCGTTGATGTCCAAGCACTCGAGAGCTTGCGTCGATTCTATACTGATGACGGTGGTTATGCCATTGCTCTGCAGGTGGATTCGGACCTGTTGGTAGAAGCGTTCAACACCGGTTCTGCTTCCCTCACCTACACGTCTTCAACGAATACGTTGACGACTGCTTCTACGTTCGACACCATCTACGAAGGTGACGGTACGACTTGGGATGAAGCCGGTACGACTGACATCTCTGATGCAGGTATCCGCACCCAGGTTAAACTCCTGGACGACGTGGATGCGCCTAGCGCGGGTCGCTATGCTGTGATCCCAACGATTGCGAAGTTCGACTTAACGGGTACTGCTCGTTTCACTGAACAAGCCTTCGTAGGCGAAGTAGGTGCTGGTAACACCATCCGAAACGGTATCGTAGGGGACGCTTATGGCGTTGAATTCTACGTAACCAACCGTACACCTCTTGTTGAAGACGGACTCGGCAATGCCGACAACGTTTCCGGCATCTTCTTCCAACGAGACGCTCTCGTATTGGTTGAGCAGTTGGGTGTGCGTTCGCAGTCTCAGTACAAGCTGGAATACCTGGCCGATCTGTTCGTAACTGACATGATCTACGGTGTGAAGGTTCTGCGTGATGACAGCGTAAATGCGTTTGTAGTACCGACTACTTAATCGGTTACCTTAGGACTAGCCCCCTCTTAACGAATTGCCTACGGGCAGTAGCTGCGGAGGGGGCAACCCCTTTCACAATATCTTGGGAGAGATTTTACATGTTCAATGAACACGATTACAGAAACGTCTTGGCTTTAGTAGCGTTCGCATTTGCGAATGGTATGGTGAAGAGCCAGGATGATGCAAAAGTATTGTTGACCTTAGAACACAAGGCAACAGAAGCACTCAAATCAGAGGACCCTAATGGCGACGACATACCTCCAAGCGATTAACCGAGTCCTAGAGAAGATTGGGGAAGAGCAAGTACCAGCAGCAGCCACCTCTATCACTGAGACCTACGAACTCCTAGTGGGATCGTTCGTTCAGGATATCAAAGAGGAGATTGAGGATGCTCACAACTGGCGAGCACTCCGTCAGACCAACACCTCCACGATAGCTGCCAACACCAACAGTGTGGCTATCACTGAGGCTAATGAACGCTCACGAGTAGTGAGGATTTTACAACAAGACAGGGGCGAGATAATCCCCCTTGTTTTTGACATCACTGACTCAACCAATCCGGATCCACTTACCGAGATCGACCTAGCAGAACTCCTATACCGAGATACTGTTGATCCTGACAATCGGAATGACCCCCTCTACTTCGCGCTAGACAACACCTCCGGGGATGTCCTTGAGTTATATGTTTGGCCTCGCCCTTCTTCCGAGCGGACTATTCAGCATACGCTCGTTATCCCCCAACCCCGCTTTGAACCATCCGATCTATCTGAGATAATTAAGATTCCTATCCGCCCACTCATTGTTGGAGCTACTTGGTATGCGCTTGAGGAGCGTGGCGAGGAGCTAGGAGCTAGTGGTCTGTTTAACGAGAAACGCTTCCGTGACTCTCTGGATGCCGCTATCTCTAGAGACTCTGATGGGCAGGGTGATAGTATAGAACTGGTACGTACATAATGTCGCAGCAGCTACTCCCTATAGATGCAGTAACCCCTGGAGTACGGGGACTGAATCTGCAGCAGAAAGGTACCATCTTGGATCCAGTGTGGGCTACCAATGCCCTAAACTGTGTCCTGGATGATGCTCGCCGGCTGGCTGCAAGGAATGGCTATAGTGTCACATCCACCACCGCAATTACATCCTCCCCAGACGTAGAGGCAATACACGAGTACCTCCAAGGGGATGGTACAGTAGAGATGTTAGTCTCCTGGAATGGTGGGATAGGAAACTCCCTGTCAGATCCAGAAGGGAATGATGTGTCAGGAGCGGTAACCGACGCGGACGGTCGATGGTGGTTCCAGAACTTTAACAACAAAGTTATAGGATTTCAACATGGTCAAAAACCTATCGTCTATTCGGGATCCACATTTGCAACTATTACTGAGTCTAGTGGTACTGCTCCTACTTCCCATAATGGCATTGGCCTCTGTGCTTTTGGTCGTGTCTGGGCTCTCGATTCTGACGGTCAGACTATTAAGTATACTGCTACGTTGGACGAAGCGGACTGGGGGGGTGCTGGTGCAGGAAGTATCGACATGTCGAACGTTTGGACTGGTGGAATGGATGAAGTCACTGCGATCGCGGCTTTCAACGGGTCGTTCGTCGTCTTCGGCCGAAACCACATCGTCATCTGGGACGACAGCCAAGGGTCTCAGCTCGGCATATCTCCAACGCAACTCGTCGTTATAGACGTAATCGAAGGTACTGGTTGTAAGTCACACTGGACCCTACAGGCTATCGGTGAGACCGACTTAGTATTCCTGTCACGTAATGGTCTTCAATCCCTTGGTCGAGTAGTCTTCGAGAAGAGTAACCCTATCGCAAATGTATCAAAGTATGTCAGAGATGACTTCCTTACCGACATAGCCTTAGAGGATGACCTAGACCTACGATCAGCATACTCTCCAGAAGAAGGCTTCTACTTATTGAGTGTGCCGGTACAGAAGACCACATACGTCTTCGATATACGAAACAAATTTAAAGATGAGGAAGGTGAGTTAATCTTCCCATGCACCACCTGGGACTTATTCCCCACAGCCTTCTGCGTTAGACAGAACGGTGATATCCTCTTCGGCTCTCCTGGAGAAGTGTGGACCTACGGAGCAGACTCAGACAACGGTGACCTCATACGTTACGAGTATGCCTCCCCTTGGATGGACCTTGGAGAAGAGCTGGGCAACCGGCTCAAGATGCTCAAGAGAATCGGATCCATCTTATTTGTACGGAACAACGCCGGTATCGAATACAAGTGGGCTACCGACTTCCGTGAGAATGATCAGGCAATAAGCAGAGCTATAAATGATCCCTCAGCATCCGAATGGAACATAGCTGAGTGGGCTTTGGGAGAATGGTCAGGAGGCTTATTCCTGCAGATCATTAAAGTCCCCGCACGTGGTGTGGGTCAGTATTACCGGATAAAGATTGAGACTTCAGTGACAGGCCAGTTTGCCTTACAACAGCTCGAACTCTTTACCAAGATTGGAAGGATCGCTTAATGGCTGACTACTCACAAGTCAATGATTACAGTGCAAAAGACGCCCTGTCCACAGGTAACCCCCTTAAACTAATCAAAGGGAGTGACATCGACCAGGAGTTTTCTGCCATACAAACGGCAATTGCCACCAAGTTCGACTCCACTGACATAGCCACCGCTGGTGAAGCTCAGGCTGGTGTATCGAATACCGTGGTGATTACCCCTGCCCGACTGACCGCTTGGGCTCAGAATGATGCCGGGGTTATCGAGGACCTACAGGCCTTAGCCGATCCTAATGCAGATAGGCTTATCTTCTGGGATGACTCAGCAGGTGCCGCTGCCTTCTTAACCGTAGGGACAGGCCTTACTATTTCCGGGACTACGATAACCTCTACCGGTGTATCTGGTGTAAGTATTGTAGCCGGCAATGGTTTGTCTGGTGGTGGTGAGCTAACCACCTCCCGTACTGTTGACCTGGACTACAATGAACTCACTGCTGCTACACCGGTAGCTGCAGACTTAATCTCCTTTGCTGATATCAGTGATAGTAACACTGTAAAGAAAGCCACGATCACTACCCTAAATAGTCTACTGACGTTAGCTGGGCTCGGTGATTATGATGCTAACGACAATATAGACCACAGCACAATAACCCTCACTGCAGGGGAAGGTCTTACTGGTGGGGGTACTATCGACGCTTCTCGATCCTTCGCACTGGATGTGGGTGGGTTGACAGAAGAAACCACTCTAGACGTAGCCAATGATGTTATCGTATTCTATGACTCCAGTGCAGCGGCACACCGCAAGGTACCAATCGACTCCTTAGTCGGATCCACTTTAGGGGAAGGTAAATGGTATAGATCATCTACCCAAGCCCTTACTGCTGGTGTTGCTGCCACGGTAGTATTCAACGCAGCTGAGGTCAGTAGCCTAACGCGAGGGAGCTTCAGTACAACTACAGGACAATACACAGCCACAGCTGTAACTCGGATCTGGATAGAATCTAGCATCACGATCGCAGCTATCAATGATGACCAGCCAATCACTATCGAGATCCAGGTGGATGGTACGACTAAACTACGTACCCGCTTCTACAACGATACCGACAATGATACACCAGAACAGACTGTTCGGTGTGGTGGTTTGTTAGACCTACCAAACGGTACAGAAGTAGTCCGTGTACGGGTAACCACAGGATCCTCAGAGACGATCAGTGCTGGTACAGCTTACAGTAACGTGAGTATAATGGAACTAGCATAATGGCAGAACCGTATGATACAATCAACGCGATCACAGATGGCCTCCTGGTAGGACCTTACCGCTGGTGGCGTTTTAGTGACGCTTCAGGTGGAGTTAGTGACGAAGGTACTGCGGCTATTGCCACCGACCTCGTCGAGGATAGCTCATTTAATACCTTCACTATGGAGTACCAATATGAGGCTAATCCCGCTGGGGATGGCTACGGGATGCTCCTCAATGGGGGAGGGCAGCTAGAGGCTGCTGGTCTGGGTCTAAGTAATAAAGGTACGTTCGTGTGCGTGTTCCGCCGAATAGGAACGGTCAACTACCCTACGTTTTGGGCAGGTTTCTACTTTGGCTTCGACAGCCGATATATACACTTCGGCGTCAGCAATGCTGATGGGACGGTCCGTTGGCAGGTACAAGATTCTGGCGCGAACGACGAATACTGGGACACAGATGTTGGTGGGTTTAATGACTTAAATGCGCATAGTGTAATAGTCGTACCAGGAGCGGATACCACTACTAGTCCGACTATCTACATGGATGGTGTAGCCGTTCCTGTAACACACACCTCAGGTGATGATGGAGTTAACGACAACTATTGGTGGGATTCTTTTGCAACGTCTGCATGTATAGGTGGTCGTGGTGGTGTAAATGACAGAAGCATAGAAAATGTTGTGATGTATGAAATGCTTACCTATGACTTCAAAGTGGACGCTACCCAAGCTTTACAAATCCACAATGCCCTAATACCAGGGAGTGTATTTAGAACTAAATCACAGAGACGGAGGAATCGGAGACTCTTTGCCGATTACGTAAGCATCTAATGAGCAGTAGGAATGCAGTGCAACAACTCATACAACAAAAGGCTGAAGTAGCCGCAACCGTAGCAGCCTCAAGTGCTACTACAGGATGGATAGCCTGGTTAGCAGACCTTAACCAAGTTCTGATAACACTATCCACAGTGATCGCTATCTGCGCAGGTGCGTGGACACTGTATGATCGCTGGCAAGAACGGAGAGAAAAAAATGCTTCTAGCAGAAGTACCAAAGACACAGGTAAAGACAAAGAGTGAGCACACAAATCAACTCCTTGCTCTCGAGGCTGCGGCCATACGAGAAGGTAAGACGTGCTCTACTGAGGGCTGGACGGAACATTATCATTGCAACGGTGCTTACGCTAGAAAGTTCACTCTACCCGACCGCCACTGGGTTACCGGACAGATACACCGTTTCGCCTGTATCAATATCGTTGCAAAAGGACGAGTCCTAGTCAAACAGTCTGACGGGGAATATATCCTTGAAGCTGGTGAGGTATATATTAGTGAGCCTGGAGAGAAAAAGATTTTGTTAGCATTAGAGGAAACAGTGTTTATAAACATCCACGCTACCGAAGAGACAGATCAAGAGAAACTGTGGGAACATTTTGTAGTCCCCCCAGAAAATGCCCTGGAACACCAGGTGCAACTACGTTTAGAGGATAAGTAAATATGGCATGGGCAGCAGTAGCAGGTGCAGCAGGCTCGGTTATCGCAGGGGGCTTAAGTATGTCTTCTGGATCCAAGGCTGCCAAAGACGCGAAGAAAGATGCTAAGATTCGGCGGTCTATCGCTCTTAATGCATTCTCCCCTATAGACTTCTTTGGTCCCGGTGGGGCAAGTGTTACCTTTGGTGGATCTCCTGGTGGTACTGGGAGTGCTCCTACTGGAGTTACCAGCTCCACGGCTAATCTATCCGAACCAGGAACTCCTTTTGGATATGATCCTTCCACCGGTATACACTATGATGGGAAAGGTAACCCACTCCCTCCTGGGCAGCGTCAGATACCTGGTACACGTGGTCTGACGGGTAGTGACCTCGGTAGCATCAACACCAGTGCTGGTGATTTGGAAGGTATCCGATCAGGTCTGGTAGGCCTCGCTGGAGGGAGTGCTCAGCAAGCAGCGCAGGCTCAAGGTATGGATCCGTTCGTACAGCAAGCCTTCGCTAACTTCCTTAACCAAGGTCAGCAAGGTCAGGGGACACTGAATCAACTCCTGCAAGGGACGGGTGCTCTCTTCGGTCAAGTAGGACAACAAGCTTCCGATCAGTTCACTAATCCCTTCGCTCAAGGTTTACAACAGCAGGTAATGGGACAGGCACAAAACGCCTTCGGTGCCTTACCTGGTACACAGGAAGCCTCACGTGACCAAATGTTATCCCTACTCCGCGACCAGGCACGTCCAGAAGAGGATAGGCTTATCGCTGGTAACCTAGACAACCTATTCGCCACAGGGCGCTTAGGGACGACTGGAGGGGCTCTACAGACAGAAGCCTTTGCTAGAGGATTAGGTCAGGCTGACTTACAACGCCAGATCATGGCAGGACAGGAAGGTCGGAATGCACAACAAGCACAGCTAGGCTTAGGTCAAACCCTCGCCGGCACAGGCTCAGGCCTAGCTGGTCTACAGGATCAACTCCTGAGTGGAGCAACGAACCGGTTCAACCAGGTCTCTGGCTTGGCTAACCTACTCCAAGGGCAGGGCTTCTCACAGGCACAACAGACCTTAGGTCAGAGTAATGCTCCGAACGTACTGAACAACCAGAACCAATCACTGGCTCTGCAGAACTTACTGGCCGCACTTGGTGGTGCTACTAGCGTGAACCAGGACGCTCGAGAGAATGCTAGCTTAGTTGGTAGCTTCATGACTAACCAGGCATCTACCCGCATGGGAGCTTCTGGTATAGGTATGCCACAAGACAACAGCACGGCAACAGCCCTAGCTCAACTATCTGGGGCACTAGCTCCACAAGGTGGGATCGGCTCAGCATTCAGTGCTCTGGCTAATAGGTTCGGGGGATCCCCAACAGGATCTCCTACCGGAGTAGCGAGCATCTTAACACCAAACACTCCTAGCATTAACAGTAATGCCGGGAATGTATCAGCCTCATTCTTGTAGGGAGGGTAAATGGCTAACATCGGTGGATTCGAATTCCTTGGGAGCGAAGAGCTAAAAGCTCAGGCCGACAATATGATACAGCAGCTCCGTACCGGGAATCCCGAGCAACAGAGAGCTGCAAATTCACAACAGGTAATCAATGCTATCTTCAGTTCACCTGAGATACGTGCTGCCCGGGCAAAAGAACAAGCCCTGGCTGGTGCCCTGAAGAGTGTTGAACGAAAGGAGGGGGAGTCAGAAACAGACTTCCAGCTCCGGCAGCAAGTCAAGGTACGTGAGCAGTTAGCGGGAATAGATCCTAAGATAGCTCTCCAAGCCAACGACAACATCATCAAACTTCAGAGCCAAGCTCTGGAGCAGACTCGCTTGAAACAAGGGATCGATGAAAAAGAGTTTGAGCTCAAGAACGCTCTTGAGACAGCCCGGGATAGTAAGACCCCGTACATCTTCAGGCGTAATGCTATGGGAGACACTACCCCGGTAGCTAAGCTAGATCCCAAGGCTACTCCGGAAGAGATAGATGCTGAGTTACAACGTCGTCAGGCACAGGACAGTACCCATACTTATGTAGTCGGTAGTGGTTTAGATGCGTTGAAGCTGGAAGATTATAGTACAAACTCTACCGGTGGTTTGAATAAGAGTAGTCTAGATCGGATCGAAGTTGATCTTGTAAATGGTGCTGTACTCATGCGTAATGGTCAGTCATTCCTGAAGCAGATGCTGAAGTCACCACTAGCCTTCACCGCGGGTGGTGATGCTCTTGCTGAAGGAGGGTCCTTCTTCACTGGGGTTGCTCGTATAGCTGGGGACTTAGTCCAGTCTGAAGAGGATGCGAAAGTAGACCAGAGTCGGTTCAACAGAGTCATCTCTAAGACTGGGTACTTACAGAATGCGCGTCAGTTAGGTATAGAAAGTGCTGTAGCACGTGGCTTAGTACTGAATATGGCGTACACCTTAGCTAAGAGTCTCGACCCTGGTGGGCGTTTGTCTGACCAAGACGTTGAGATGGCTATTCAGATGATAACCGGTAACGGGGATCCTGATGCCCTGAAGGTGTTACTTCGAGAGAGATTCGAAGATGCCGCCTTTAAAGCCAAGCAACATAGGACTCGTGCACTAAGTGGGGGTTTGAATGGTCAGATAGGGCTAGAGAAGTGGCAGAGCTTCGAGGCAGAGGAAGAGAAATTCTTTGACCTTCTTGAAGAATTCGAGCAACTAATCGATGATGGTGGTATGGCAGTGAGACACCAGAGTGCTTTCAGTCGGGCTAATACTCCACGCAAGGATACCGGTGGTGACTCTACAGAGAGTGAAGCTCCGGCACCAATCACCTTCAAGGTAAAGCGAATTAATTAATGGCTACATTCCAGATAGAGACCGAGCAAGGTACCTTTGAGATAGAGGCTGACGCAACTGAAGAGCAATTTAGCGCTTTTTTGAGCACGTCAGAAGGACAGGCTATGCTGCAGGAACAGATAGCTGCTGCCGGTGCAGCACCAGCCGCGGAGGTTGATGAGCGCCCCGAAATTGAGAGAAACTTATCAGGCTTCCTAGAAGGTATAGGTCTCTCCGAAGGACAAGCGGAGGCTGTAGCTGATAGCGGTCCCTCACGATTCCTACAAGGACTTGGTAGAGAAACAACTGCCCTCACTCGAGGACTAGAACAGATGGCTTCGTCCCCTGAGGAAGCAGCAGTCCTAGCTGCTATGGAAGAGCGGGACCGTAAGCTGTGGGCCGAGCTGGACGACAAAGGCTTCGGCATGGAAGACCTGGGGCAAGCTATCCCTACACTTGCTGCATTCATGGTTCCCGGTGGGCAGATTATTCAAGGGCTTAACATAGTCTCTAAGGGATTGAACTTCCTCACCAAGCTAGGGGCAACCTTAGGAGGTCAAGCTGCCTTGGTAGGGGTTATCGAAGGAAGTAAGGCTGTAACCATGAAAGAGTCTCGAGCAAAGAATGCCGCTTCCGCAGCAACTGCTACCGTAATAGGTGGTAAGGTGTTGTCTGGGCTTGGGCGTAGTCTACACTCCGGTAAGATTGGCAGTATGTTTGCTGCGGCCGGCTTCGGTAAGATGCTTGGTCCCGAAGGTGGGCGTAGTGCCGCACGTGCTATCATTCGTGGTATCACTAATATGCTAGGTCTGCAGAGACAACCACAGGATGTCGGTAAGCAGCTCGCTCAACGAGCTATAGCTGGTGGTGCTGGTGTAGAGACTCGTCAGATTACTTCCGCAGGGACCAAAGCTAAGATAAACCTTGCCGCACAAAATGAGGGTATGGATATTAGTCGTAGTGAGACCTGGGGAGCCTTCCTAGATATCGTGCAAGGTCCTGCCTCACCTAAGACAGGGAAACGCAGTGTAGCTCGCTCCTTGGGTGGTGGTGCCTTAACAAAGACTCAAAAGGAAGCGCAGGAGGCTGGGATTGATATCATGGCTGAGCGGAACCGAGTGGTAGGAGTTCTCTTAGAGGCAGCTAAGAGCCCCAGGCAGGGCAACCCGCACATTATCGACTTCGACTTAAGTGCTGTGGAGTCTGCCTGGAGGCAGATGAAGTCTATCCCAGAGTTTCAAGCTACGTACATGATCACATACAAGAGTGGACAAAAGAAACTCAACGCTAAGGGTGAGGCTATCGAGAAGTTCATCTACACTAAACTTCAGAACAAAGGACCTATAGAGCCGGCTCAGCTTATCGACCAGCTTATGGAAGATGGGATCGGGCAGATACGTGACCGCGGTGCTAAGGTAGCGCAAGAGATTCTCCAAGTCACAGATGGGCAGCTCGAAAAGGGACTCAAGCTCACTGCAACACAAGCTAGGCAACGTGTAGCTGCCGCGTCGTTCGGTCAGCTGATAGACCAGAATGGTGGATGGGGTGAGACTGCAAAGCTCCTTGCTGAAGGAGACACCTGGTCCTGGATTGACTTCACCAGCTCCCTTGAGGAGCAACTAGCTGAGATGATGCCATGAGACATTGGGGACCACGGAGCCGGAGAGTAAGGGCTCAGCTGGTCGAACCTCTCCAAGAGATCGTAGACTACATACTAGCTTCAGTATGTGATATAGCACTGACCACCGGTCACCGGGATGAAGCAACACAGAATGCCCTATACCCAGTGTACACTAAAGTACGGTGGCCTAACGGGAAACACAACTCGTTCCCCTCTACGGCAGTAGACCTACAACCATACCCTTACCCACATGATGACTGTGAACTGAGGCAACAACTATCATACATAGCTGGACGTGCGATAGAGTATGCGAAGCATCGAGATATCGATCTACGGTGGGGAGGGGATTGGGATCAAAATGGAGACATCGTAGACAACAACTTCGATGATCTCTTTCACTTCGAGGTGAGAATATGATAGCCCCAATAATCCAAGCACTTGCTAGTATATTCCCCGCATGGATAGATCGGCGTGGGCGTATAAAAGAAGCCGAGACTGCAGCTAAGATTGAAAATGCAGGTAAGGTGATTGAGAATGCTGGGTGGAAAGATGAGTACGTGGTACTGATCTGGAGCATCCCTGCGATCATGGCTTTCGTTCCTGGTGCTCAGGAATTCTCAGAAGCTGGGTTTGCAAACTTAGCTAAAGCCCCGGAATGGTATATAATTGGGTGGGTGAGTATATCACTTGCCATCTATGGTATTAAGCCAGCGGCAAAAAAGATAGTCGAGTGGCGCAAAGATACACAAAGGGAGAAATCAGTTGACTGAATATAAACATGTAGATGCGAAGCTACCTCAAGACAAAGACTCCGCACCTATCCAAGTCATGCGGCCTACCACCAATCATAACGGTACCGCAACGACTACCCCTAGTAATGGGAATGCGTTACCTACAGGGACACAGATTGTCATGGTATCTGCTACAGAAGCTGTGTGGGTGAAGTTCGGTGCGTCCGGCGATACCGTGACAGCAGGAGATACGGGAGCTGTATTGATCCCCGGTGGGGGGGTTAGTCTAACCCTTCTCCCGGAACAAACTCATGTGTCCTATGTTCGAGCAGGGGCAAGTAATTCAATTGTATCTTTTTCAAAGATGGTATAGGAGAGATGATGAAGGTTAGAGAATTGATAGGGGATGTTAAAGCATTCTTTAGAGGAGAGAAGAGAGTAGCACCTTATGGTGCAACTGGTCGGATCTATACACAACGCAACCCAGACTCCGAGAAGGGTTCTGGGGGGCATTCACAAACCACTAGTAAGGCGACTGGTACGTTGACTATGGTTATTACACGAGCAGATGGTACTGTTGAGACTGTAGTCGCACCAGCCACTGGAATTAAGGTTTAGGAGAATTAAATGGCTGATATATTTACAGATGTAGGGGAGACCCTAATTGCAGATTTGGTTGATGGGACTTCCTCTGCCCCCACTAACTGGTATGTGGCTTGGGGTACCGGTGCAGGTACAGCAGCTAAAGGGGATACAACGTTATTTACGGAGGCATCTGAAGCTAGGGTCGTAGCCACAGCATCCCAACCTGCCTCTAACCAAAACCGATTCGTCGGTACTATCACTGCAGATGGTGTAAAAACTATTACTAATGCAGGGGTGTTTGATGCGTCAACAACTGGAAATCTGCTTTTGAAATCAGACTTTACTGGCATAGCTTTGGCTGCTAGTGATAGCATCCAGTTCACGTTCGACCTTACCTGGTCTTAATTATTACGAAGGTAAATATGGGGTACCCTGCATCGTTGACGAGGAAGCGAACGCGCCCCACTATGTCGGGTTCTACTTCCTGGACCAATGTGGTGACTAAATACAATGAAAGGAGAAAATAATGCCAAATAGCGTAACAAAGAGCGGCGGCAATGGTTCAGATTCAAGATACCTTGAAGTCTACAAATTAGTAGGTGATGAATGGGTATTCCAAGACAGATTTCAGGACGTTTTTGAAACAAATGAGTTTTTTCTTAACGCTGAGTTGGGCGAGTATGAGATTAGGCAGCCGAAAGTGTCAGTAAGTATTTTACAGGGTATAGGTGCAAAACATCCTGATGTAGATGTAGACCCTCCCTTAGCCCCTGCCGGACTTCTTTTAACGAACCAGCAGACTAACTCTATACAGGTAATTTGGACAAGTAATACTGAGCCGGATATTCAGGACTATCGAATATATAAATCGACCACATCTGCTGACTCTGGTTTTGGTGTTCCTATAGCAACAGTTGGTGCTCCGGGTAATTCTTATACAGACTCAGCGTTCGATGCATCAATACAGACGTGGTATAAAATTACTGCGCGTGACCTTGCTGGTAATGAATCCGATTTTAGTAGCGTGGAGGCTAGTACATTCAGTGGTTTTGTGGTTGGCGGACAGCACTCCTATTATGAACTGTTAGCAGCGGAGCCTGCGACTACTCGGGGCTTTCCTCTTTATGGTGATGGCGATGTTTTTACAGATCAAATAGCGCCAGCAGTTTGGACGCAAGTTGCCAACTACAACACCAACTCTATTGATTA
>Ga0208019_1000040_pt1 | contig 59799 bp, 61 predicted proteins | sample CB_VirMetaG_5_FD_184540 | JGI IMG/M metagenome (GOLD analysis project Ga0208019, IMG submission 184540) | Freshwater to marine saline gradient viral communities from Chesapeake Bay - CB_1508_1D Viral MetaG (SPAdes) (version 4) | ecosystem: Environmental > Aquatic > Marine > Coastal | place: USA... | reverse complement strand
GCGCCGAGCGTAGAGGCCCCCCATGATCCTCGACACCCTGACCCCCAGCCAGCGAGCCACCTATGACTCCTACTGGAAGGGCATGGCCCGAGGTCAGGAGTGGGGGCAGGGCGACATCGCCCGAGACACCGGCTTGAAAAAGGGAACTGTCGGATCGTGCCTGAAGATGCTGCGCCGGACCTTCGACGAATCAGGAAAGCCGCTCGTCCCACCGAGGAAGCCGGGAGCCAACCGACCCGATGGCCTGAAGGAGCCGCCGAAGAAGCCCGGCCCGCAACCAGAGCGCAGTTACAGCGAGGACGGCAACACCGCGCAACTGGCTACGGTCATCGACCGAGAGCCGCGCAGCCTCGACGATCTGCTGCAGGCCTGCAACATCGACCCCGAGGAGTGGCACGTCGAGTCGTGGACGGCCAACGTCTGGGAGGTCGGCGCGAAGGTGGGCGACAGCGAGTCGCAGCAGCTCGTCGCCATGCCGCTGTATCAGGTAAAGGCCAAGCTCGTCCGCAAGGTGGCCCGTGCGATCGTCACCGAGATCCCGCCTCTTCAGCCGGCGCACATCAACGTCAAGCCTCACAAGACGAAGCCCCTGAAGGCCGACGGGATGCGGCGGTGCGTCGTCGTCCCCGACATCCACGTAGGGTTCGCTCGAGACTTCGGGTCGGGCGTGCACAACCCGTTTCACGACAGGCGGGTGGTGGATGTCTACCTGCAGACGATCCGCCAGGTGCGCCCGCATCGGGTGGTGATTCTGGGCGACCTTCTGGACCTGCCCGACTTCAGCGACAAATACCTCTGCTCGCCGGAGTTCTATCACACCTTCCAGCCGACGCTCTACGAGGCAGGGTGGATTCTCAGCCAGATCCGCGCCGCGGCCCCCGAGGCAGAGATCGACTTCCTGCCGGGCAACCACGACGATCGCATCCGCAAGGCCGTCATCTCGCACACGATCAGCCTCTACAAGATCCGCCCGGCCAACCAGCCGCCCGACGCGCCGGAGGTGTTGAGCCTGACGAACCTGCTCGGCCTGCACCGACTCAAGATCACCGAGCACGAGGACTACCCGAAAGGCAAGGTCTGGCTGAATCGGTGGCTTGCTCTGCGGCACGGCAACGAGGTCGGGGCCAAGAGCGGCAGCACGACCGGCAAGACGCTCGCGGAGGGCAAGGCGCACTCGGAGGGCTACGGGCACATCCACCGGGTTGAGAGCGCCACGAGAACGTCCCACGAGTTTGACGGGCCGGCCTACTACACCGCGGCGTCTTTCGGGTGTGGCGTGCTGATCCCCGGCCCCATCCCGGGCAACTCTCCGACCCACAACTGGCAGAACGGCGTCGGCGTCATCTACTACGAGCCCGACAGCCCCTTTCGATCCATCGACACCGTCCACATTCAGGACGGGCGCTGTGTGCTGCACGGGAGCATCCTTGAGGGGCAGGACTACGCCGCGCAGATGGCGGCAGACCTACGGAAGCACTGGAACTACGGGGAGGCGGCATGAGCGTCGTCACGACCCGCACGCTGCGAATCGTCAGCACCGTCGACCTCGAGGCGGTGCTGCAGGAGATCGGGCAGAGTTCGGACGACGAGATCGCCGCGATCTGTGTCGCCATCGCCGCCGAGGGCGGGCCGGATGTCACCCGCGAGGTGATCGCCATGCTCAACGGCCTTGAGTGGGTCGACGAGGAACCCGAGGAAGAAGAAGACGAGGAGGAGGAGCCCGAACTGTGAACGGCGTGCAAGCCGCCAAGCCCCTGCCTCTGACCCACGGAGAGATCGCCGTCGCCCTGACGCGGATGTATGGTGAGAAGCGGGCTCAGGCCACCGTGGAGCAGATCGTCGCCCGCGAAGGCATCCTCAACCACCTGAACCAGTGCGGCGACCTGGCGGTGCTATCCTGTCCCATCGACGGGGGTCTGTGCGCGGTCGATCAAGGCGAGGTGGCTACGAGGGACTGAGTAATTCTGCTCAGGACGGTGAGCAATCGGAGGGTCGGCCAGCACCTTCAGCCACCTCCGCACGTCCCGAGCCGGTACGGTTCCCTGTCTCTGGCGAGCCCTCTTCGAGGCACCGGCGCATGTCGGCGGCGAGGTAGTGCTGGTCGGTGTCGGTCATCCGCTGTTATCTAATCGTTATCTACTGTGCAGGTATCGCCGCTGTAAGTCGTTGCGGCCCTATGGGGGTATAGGTGCACACCTGCAAATCTGCATGATGTAGGACGGCAAGGCTCACCTCGGATCACAGAGGCTCTGTAGGAGCGGGATTCCCTCGGCTCTGGCTGCACGCTCTGGGCTCGTTGTTATCCAACCGTTATCCGATCCTGTTATCCAATCGCAGCCCCCCACGCCTCTGCTCCTCGAACAGGTGCGAGTAGACCTTCTGCGTGATGGACGGGTCGGAGTGCCGCAGCTGCCGGGAGACTTGCAGGCTCGTCGCGCCGTCGTTGGCCATGAGTGAGGCGGTGGTGTGTCGCAGGTCGTGGAACCGGCGCGGGGCCAGCTTCGCCGCCTTCAGGGCCTTGTTGTGCCGCTGGAGGGCCACCCAGTGCATCACCGGCCTGTCGCCTTCGTGCAGCCAGATCAGCCCCTTCTTCGGGTGGTTGGGCACCCAGTTCTCCTGCTTCCAGGTGACGTGGTACGTTTCGACGGCCTCAAGGGTCCGGGGTGAGAGGACCACGTAGCCGTGGGAATCGTCCTTCGGAGCCTCGAGGGAGCCGTTGCGGACCATCTGGTGCGTCACCTCGTAGCCCTCGCCATCGAGGTTCTCCCAGGTCATGCCGCACGCCTCGCCCTGCCTCAGACCGCCGTCGATCACGCAGAGGAAGAAGGCGTACCAGAGCGACCCCATCTGTCGACAGGCCCCCAGATACCGCTCGACCTCGTCGGGCGTGAGTGGCTTGCCCTTCCGCTGCGTCTTCTGACGATCAGGGACGGGCACCTTGTCGAAGGGGTTGGCGACGATCACGTCTCGGGCGATAGCCCGCCGGCAGACGCGCTTCAGGCAGGACATGACGCTGTGAACGTAGGCGGGGGAGAACTCCTCTTGTAGGGCGTTCCTGAACGCTTCCAGATCGAACGGCGTGACCTCGGCGAACTGCCCCCGGAAGTGCTTGCGGATGTGCATGGCCTGTACGGCGTACTGCTCTCGGGTGCGCGGCGTCAGGCGGGGGGAGAGGTTGTCGAGGTAGTCGTCGAGCACCTCGACGACGGTGGCCTCGGTCGTCGGTCCTGCCTGGCGGGCCTGCTTCTGGAGCTCGGCGCGCAGTCGCTTGGCGTCCTCGAGCTTGTCGGAGGGCACCCGGCGCCACTTCTGGTTGCGCTTCTTGCCCTCGACCTTCGGGCCTTCGAAGACAATCCACATCTGCGGGCCAGAGGCTGCGTCCTTCCAGTAGACGCCCTCGACGGGCCTACCGCTCTTGGTCGTGTAGCGCCTCAAGGTCAGCCTCCAGTTCTGCGGGCCGAATGACCCGCCTGCGCCCGATCTTGTAGGAGCGGATGTCTCCTGCACTCAGACGGCGCTTGATTGTGGCAATGCCCAAGCCAGACGCCTCGGCAGCCTCGGCAACCGAAATGTAGATCCTGGGGACGGTGGCTTCCATCGGGACGGCTACTTCTCCTCCTCGGTAGTGGGGCGGGGCTCGTAGAGGTCGCAGTGCTTTGCCGCTTCTTTCTCGCCAATGCCGCTTCTTCCTCGACGGAGCAGCGCCGGGACCTGTGCGCGTGGGTAGCGACACACCGCACCGCCACCGTGGCCGCTCCACGCCCTACCGTGGACGCAGTTGGTGCAAAGGCGATCCATGTCTACGCTTCCTCGGTAGTAGGGGAGACAAGGGCGCGGATGTCCGCATAGTGGATGTTCCCTTGCAGAGTTGTCCCGTTACCAAACTCGTCGATGATCCGCTCCACCACCTCGGCACGGGCTCGGACGGCGATGTGCTGCCGGAAAGCGACGATCCGGTTCACTGCATCTTCGATCATTCGCGCCTCACCGCCATGTCCGATGCGGTGCAGTTCGTCCGCGCAGATGCGGAGGTTGTGCAGAGCCACGATCCATGACTGATCGGGCGTGCCCTCGTCTTGCTCTTCGGAGGCGCTGTCGGGGGGCTGGGCCGTCTCCCCCTTGCTCTGCTCGGTATCCGTGGCGAGGACTGCTTGAACTTCGTCTCCCCAAGGAGTCGCCCACGTCGATGTCGATGCAGCTTCTTTGATGTGCCGCATGATCTGCCATGCCCGCTGCGCCTCTTCCAGTCGGGACGTGAGGCGGGCGATCTCGGCGTTGCAGTTGTTGATGGTCACCGCGTCGTCTTCGTGGAACTCTTGCAGCCGCTTGATCTCGGCGTTGGCGGCTCGGGCGTGTGCGAAGATTTCTGGTTCGTCGCCGTATTTATCCAGCGCGTCGATCTGCTCGTTTGTCAGGAGGTCGCTCACGCTTCGTTCTCCTTGCCGCGCAGAAGGGCGGCGATCTCAAGCATGTCATCGAACTCCTCGATCAAATCCCCGAACTCGACCATGCTCTCCAACTTCTTCGCCACCCGCTCTGCCGCTTCCCATCGGTCCAGCAGGGCGGGGTAGGAGTCGAGCAGCGCGGCGATGTCGTCCCACCCCGGCACGCCACGGCGCACCGCATCGACAATGATCTCATCCTTGTGCGGCTCAAGCCCTTCGAGTTTCCGCCGCAGTTCTGCTATGTCAGGCGTCTTGGTCACAGCCTCATCTCCATCTGTCATACTCCCAACTCCAGTTGTACCGACTCGGTGAAGCGCGGAATGTCATGCCGTCGCTGCCATCGGAGCTTGGCGTAGTGGTTCACGCATCGCTTCTTGCCGTCCTCGCACACCCACACTTGGGAGGGTGGCGTTCCCCTGGGAGGGCAGTCGCAGCAGTTGTCCTTCACGTAGGAGTCTCGCTCCCCGTGCCCCAGTGTCCCACCGATGGCTCTGTCGAGTGTGAAGTGGCTCATGCCTTGGCCTTCCTCTGCATCCGAGCACGCGGTGTCTCGACGCCGAGTCGCTTGCAGAGCCGCCCGAACGAACTGGGTGTGCAACCGAGTGCCGCAGCTGCGTCCCGATTCGTAGCGTAGATGCGTGCTGCTCGCTCGATCCGTTCCTTCGTATACTCGCTTGCCATCAGACGACCTCCCTCAGTCTCTCTTCTGCTACCTGGACGTTCTCGGGGTAGTGGTATCCGTGGGATCGCACACTGCTCAGGGCCTTGAGGAGGTTCCCGGCCCGCTCTCGGATGTCGGTATCGACTCGGTCGGCCACCATCGACGCGGTCTGTCTCTGGATCTCAGCCTCCAGCGAGGCGATGTGCCTGCGTGCCTGTCGTAGGTCGCTGTAGAGACCGTCGATCCGAGTCTGTTCGTCGACTCGGGTCGTCACGCGCATCTTCTTCTTGTTGCGCAGCAGGGCGTGCGTCGGGCCTTTCGTGGCCTTGATCTCAGTCTCCAGCTGCTGGAGACCTCGATCCATGAAGCGGAGGTTCTTCTCCGCCCGGGCGATCTGCCGTTCCAGTTTCTCGACGTCCTCGACGAGTTCGATGCGACGAGCCTGTAGGCTGAGTTCAGCCATCTTGATCCTCCTTTCGATAGCGACTGTGGCGGAACTCCAGCCCGTATCTCCGTGCCGCTCTGGTCAGGTTGTTGGGTGCGCACCCGGTTGCCTCACTGGCGTAGGAAGCGGAGTGGTAGATGCGCGTGAGGAGCTCCATCCGCTCCCGGGTCAGTCCCGATTCGCGGCCTCGGAGGTTCTCGGTGGACTTCCGTTCCTCTTGTTGGCGGCGTGATCGTGCCATCAGACAGCTACCTCCCTCATCTGTTCATCTCGGCGGTGTGAGGACATCTGTCGGATGTGTTCCAGGCGAGGATAGACGGCCATCGTGCGTCCCTTGTGTTCGGTCGACAACATCCTCTCACTGCGTCCGCGGCCCTCGTCGCAGTCACAGACCGCCGTGGCACGCTTGAGCCGGTCGAACATGGCCTGCGGCAGTTCCAGTGCCTCGGACGCGAGCCATACTCTCTTCCGGTCGTCGTGGTAGAACCGGGCGATCCCTGTATCCCCGCACTCCTGACAGTCCACCGGCCAGACCAGCAGATGCTTGCGGCCCTCGGGATCTTGGTACTTGTCGGGCATCGGCGCCTTCTGGCGCCCCTTCTTCGAGCGCCCCTTGAAGGGATCTCGCTCCATCGGGTTTGTGCGTGACTTCAGTTCGGTGCGCCGAATCTGCTCGAGCAGCTGACCCGCCTGCGGGGAGAACCGACCTTCCTCGCTCAGGATGTGCGCATCAAGTGCCTGGGCGACGTCGTCGACCTCACAGTTCCCCAGCAGGCGCCACAGTTCATTGATCTGGTCATCGGTGATGCGTGTGTAGTTGCCGGCCAGCACCGATGTCAGGCCGATGCGTCCCTCGGCGTCGTCTTTGATCTTCATGCCCCTCGCACCAACCTCTCTGCCCGCTCCCGGGCGGATTCCTGTCTGGGCGGGCCAGCAGATGGGCCTCGCGTGCGGTCGTCAGACCAGTCGATCACCGCCTCGATGACCAACCGTCCCTTCACGGACTCGCACAGGTATGACGGCCCCCTGCGGCCCGCCCAGGCTCTCAGATCCGGGATGCGGGCGATCTTGCGCACCGCATCGAGGATCTCCGTGTCCTCGAAGTGCTCCGACAGGCTCGACACCTTCACCGCGGCCTGTAGCCAGTCGTAGACCCGCGGAGCTTCGAGATCGAGTTCCTTCCACAGTTCGACTGTCTTCTGGCCGATGTGTTCGTCCTGCCTCTGAAAAGAGACCCCCACCCCAATCCCCCCCGTGGGGGGTAGGGGGGAGGTAGTACCTGTCTCTGTCTCTGTCTCTGTCTCTGTCGCGTGACGGGTCACACCTCCTGTCACGGATGTCACGCGAGTCTTTTGTGTCACGCGCGTGACGTGTGTATCGTCCCATGATGGGTCGTTCTTACGTCGGCTATTGCATGAGCGGCAGAGAACTCGAATGTTGCTGTCATCGTCTGTCCCGCCTTTGCTGTGCGGGACTATGTGATCTCGGGTTAGATCGTCGGTCGCCCCGCATGCTTCGCAGGACTTTCCGTCCGCCCATCCCTCGCCGGTCTTTAGCCGCCTTCGTCTATCTCGCTGGCGGCGATTCGCAGTAGAGTCAGGTTCCTGGTATCGGGACCAAGCGGTCACGATCCAATCCCCGTCCTCGTCCACGCTCAACGCGCCGTCGCTCTGTGCCGCGTCAAGCATCTCCTGCACGTCCTCTTCCGGGATGTCCCACCGCTTCGCGGCGACGGCAGGCGAGAGGGCCTTCACAGACCCCTTGGTGCCGGCCAGCTTCGTGTAGGAGAGCAGGGACACCCACGACAGGCGGGCGCCCGGGGACAGCACGGCGAGCCACTCAGAGTCCATCCAGCCTGCGTCGAGCCGGAGCCACCGGGAATCAGCCATCCATCACCCCCCTCGGTGTTCCGTTGTGAAACTCTGCGAGCATGTCTTCGAGATCCTCGACGGTGAACCGCGCCAATCCCATCGACGCACGGACGATGCGGTCGTAGTCCCGTTCTCCGAGCAGATGCGCGGCCCATTCCCTGGCGTCGTCTGGATGATCCTCTGCCCACTGGTGACAGGACACACACAGCGAGACGAGGTTCTCAGGTGCCCACCGGGTCGGCAGGCGGGACCGCTTGCAGATGTGGTGCGCGTGAAGGTTGTAGCGCGTCTTCTGGGCACCGCACTTGCGACACTTCCAACCATCTCGGTCGCGTGCATACAGACTGGCAGCGGCATCGAGGTTGTCCTCGAGGGTCTTCCGCCGCCGCTTATCCACGCGACTCCGTTTCACCTTCTTCAGCTGCATAGGAACTCGGTTGACGTGCGATGACAGTGCCCCGCGCTCCCCGTTGCCCAGTTCTCCCAACCGGACATGGGTCGCACACCGCCATCGCACGTCATACCGATCAGAAGGGCAGGTCGTCGTCGTCGATGTTGCTCGACGGCGGCGGGCCGGAGAGAGGAGGCGTGGATGCCCGTGGGGGCGGGGTGCTGCTCTTCTCTCCGCCGCTTCCCAGCATCTTCAGGTCCGAGACCACGATCTCCGTGGTGTAGACCGTCACCCCCTCCTTGTCGTAACTGCGTGTCTGGAGCTTGCCTTCGATGTAGACCGGGTCGCCCTTCTTCAGATACTGGGCGGCGATGTCGGCCAGCTTGCTCCACAGCACCAGACGGTGCCACTCGGTGCGCTCCTGCTTCTGGCCCTCGCGGTCCTTCCATGACTCGTTCGTTGCCAGACTGACGTTGGCGACCGCCGTGTTGCTCTGGGTGTACTTGACCTCGGGATCGCTCCCGAGATTTCCGATGAGGATGACCTTGTTGACGCCGCGACTCATGCTGCCTCCGGTTCGGGGATTCGGTGCCACCGCAGCTGCTCGCCGCAGTCGGTCACGCAGTTCTGAGCGAAGGCTACCGACTTGTCGGTGACGGGCGCCCGGTAGGAGTTCTTGTCGGCGTCCCACCTGAACCCGGCGTCGTGCAGAGCCTTCTTCCAGTCGTCCGTTCTCTCGACATTGAACTGCAAACAGACCTTGCCGTCGGGCTCGCGGGCAGGGTTGGGCTCGTTGCCGTTGATCTGGGGTGCTGTCTGCTGGCGCTCCGATCGTCGGCCCCCCTGTCCGGCACTGGCGCCGTCGTCGTCCTCGACGGTGACGCCGACCAGAGCAGCCAAGCCGTAGCGCCGGCAGTAGGTCATGGCCTTGCCCATCGTCTGCGCGTCGGACAGCTGGCGCTCCTCGCTGAACAGGATCGGGATGCGGCCCCTGATCCACTCGCCGCTGCTGTGCGCGAGGGTAGTGGCGAGGTAGGGCTGACCGTCCATCGTCTCGCCGGTCTGCATCACCGCGACCTCGTTCGTTGAGAGGATCTCGCGGCAGGCCGCGACGACCGACTCCAGGTCGGCGTACTTGCGCTTGGTTTGGCCGATCTGCCCCGTGCTGTCGCGCTTGGCCGGCTGGAGGGCTCCCTGCACCTTGGCCAGCGCCGCAGCGAGGTTGCCGATGTCGGGGGACTGCTCAGTGGTCATCATCGCGTTCAGCTTCCTTCCGTCGTGATCTTGAAGGTGTCCGGGCCGCGGACGATGTCGGCGCCCTCGGGGATCTCTCCGGTGGCGGTGGCGTGCTGCTTGATCGCCGTCCTGTTGGGCTCGGCCTTCACGCGCACCAGTTCGGTGCCGGCGTGCTTCTCGCAGAACGCCTCCGGGTCCGCGATCTCGACGCTATGCGACCCCTTCCGCCACGACAGGGTGCCCGCGGGGGAGACGCGCTTCGTCCTGCCCACGGACTCGGAGAACAGACGCAGTCTGTATTCCAAGAAGGCAATGCCTCTGACGGCCTTGCGGGAGTGCTTGGTCTCCCACTCTACGAGTCGCTCCTCCTCGGCCATCATCGCGGCCTGGAGGCGCTCCCGCTCTTCCTTCACTGCGGTTTGCACGCGATCCCTCTCGCCGCGGAAGTAGCGCAGGGCACGCAGATAGCGGTCGACGGTGGCCTCGTCCTCGTCGCTGGGCATCCACTCCCCGGGCACAACCATCTCGGTAAAAACAGGGTCTGACTCATGCCCAGGGAACGCTTCTTCGATCTCAGCTACCGTCTCCTCATCGAGGAGGTAGCCCTCGTACAGCTTCAACGCTTCCATCACAGCACTCCTTGCAGAACGCGAATGACCCAGTAGCCCGTAGCGAGAATCGTCGCTTTGAGGAGCAGGCAGTGGGTGAAGTCCTGCCGGGTGGGGCGTCCCACCCCACCCGGCTTCCACGAACGCTTCGCTTGTTCAAGGCGAGCCCGGTCGATCCGGTGGCGGTTCGCGGCAGTCATGCGTCCCCGCTCTCGACCATCTCGGCCATGAGGAGGAGGGCGGTGACGCGCCATCTCTTCATGGCGACCTCCTCAGAGATGGCCCGCTCCTCGGCGTCGATCATCTCCTGCTCCGTGGGATCGGCAGTGTTCATGGATGGCGCTCCCCGCACGCGGTGCAGTGGAACGAGGTGTGGCCGTACTCCCTCTCTGCCCGCAACTCCGCGGCGCAGCAGGTAGACCGCGTCTTGGCGATGTAGCTCGCTTCCATTTCGAGGCGCTGCCGGCCCGCGCCCTCGGCGATGCTCTCGTTGGGCTGGAACGGGTAGCCGTGGTCGAACGGAAGTAGGTGCTCACGCGGGTTGGCGACGAACTCGCGTGCCTCGATCTGGAGGACGTCCACCTGCTCGTAGGGGAAGTAGCTCTCGATGTCGCCATCGTCGAACTCGACGTCGATTCGACGCCGAGAGTGGACGACATCGGTGACGACGTGAGTGACGCTCCCGTCCTGAACAGTCAGGCCAGGGTAGAGGCCGGCGACGTTGATCGTGCGCATCACCAGACCTCGCCGTCATCAGCGAAGTCTGCGTGCTCTTGCTGCTCCAGCAGGCGATCCTCCGCCTCCAGTGCAGCGACCATCATCCGGCGCTCCTCCTGAGCAGCGAGGAAGTCAGCCACGACCTCCTCCAGCAGCAGGCGCACGGACTCGTCCACGTCGACGGGGGTGAGATCCCCGTCAGCCAGCACAGCGGACTCGATGTCGATGTGAGCGGGCTCGGCGCCCTCGCCCTGACCGCTCAGGTGAGCGGGGTAGCCGAGCGCCGTGACGAACACGCCGACCGGACGGGACTGCCCGGGCAGCAGAACCTGGAACACTTCGCGGACCAGCTCCGCGCCCTTCTCGAGCGCCTCGGAGCGGATCAGATGCTTCGACAGGTTCGTCGGACGACACGCCATGTCGTCCGAGACAACGGAAAAAACCCGTTGCGGAGTTACACTTCCTCGGGTACGTTGAACGTCAGTAGACAACGAGGGCCTCCATCGCTTGGGGAACCCGACTTGCTCTGCGACCGGGTCGGCCATCGGGTCTCCGCCAAGAGAAACCCCGATGGTCGGCCTCTTTTTGTACCTACATCACAGACCTACGCAAGTGCGGTGCTCCCGCCAGTGTTCAAGGCCAGCCGCTTCATCGGGGGCTGGGACCGGTGCAACGCTCTATGCAATGCAAGATACACACTGGCGTAGGAAATGCAAGGAAAAACTACGCCGGTTTGGATGCAATTTGCTCGACCACCTGATCGAGCGTCCATCCGAGAGCACTCAGGACGCCCGCCACGAACTCAAGGGTCACGTTGGGGGATCGCCCTGCTCGCGTCTCGCGCAAGACCTCCCGGTACCAGCTGACACCGAACGTCCCACATCGCTCCGCGAACTCCTCCTGCGTGAGGCCGGCTGTCTTCCTGGACCGCTCGATCTTTTCCACCCTCAAGCGGAGTTTGTATCGGATGGTATTCTGCTGTTCCATGTAGTCACTGTCCCGACTCAGCAATAGCGATGGCGCCCTCGACGAGAAAGGCGAACACCAGGGCTACGAAGTAGAGGGCCTTCCAGTTCGCATTGGCCCGGAGTCTCCAGTATAGCAGGGGGGCAAGGGTAAACCCGAATACCAGAAAGACCGAGAAGCCTCGAAAAATACCGATCACCACCCCCGCGACCAAGCCGGCGAGGATCTGCGGTCCCAACGTAGTGTTGAGCCGTAACCCAACCCAGAACATCCCACCAGAGAACACGATCGCCTTCACCAAGGACTCGATCATCTCAACCTGCGTTCGGTGTGGGGCAACATGGCGAAGTTACATGACTAATGCAACCACGATCATCACAATAGGCGCGTGATAGGGGTCATGGGTTTCTTGCATCCTCAGAGGTATACCACATGATATGTTTTTTGCGGGAGCCACGCATTTCTTTGTGGGGATTATGCAAGAGGATCGTGCTTGACATGGGCATGTAGGCCCGAGACCTTCAGTGTCATGGGAGAGGAAGAACGCTCTCCAACAACGACATACGGGACCATTCGAGTCCCGCGCTGAACGCTGGCGGGTGCCTTCACCACCTGGACACGGGTGATCGAGGTATCCGCCAGTTTGTCGTTCTGGATCTGTGGGAGGTGAAGGCCCCGCGGGTCCAGCACAGGACGGAGCAGGTGAGGAGGCCCCGGGTGACTCTACCCACCCTACCCCTTCCCCAAGCGACTGCTCTGTCCTTCACGGGTCCACCGGGCGCCGGGTGCCTACCCATCCGGCGTCTGGTGTGGCCCAGTCGCAGAAGGGGGTTGTCATGCTGTTTCCGGTCACGCCGCGTACGCCCAACTTCGAGTGGAAGTCAGAGGATCAGTTCGTCGATCCTCTGACAGGGCATGTGCTCGTCTGTCCCGCCTTCCTCGAGGGAATGGAGAAGGCGCAGCAGCTGCGCTCGAAGTGGGGAGCTCCTCTTCAGGCGACCTCCGGGTTTCGCCATCCGCTCTACAACGTGGTCGTCGGCCTCCCCGTCGAGGAGCGCGGCCCCATCCTCGCCAGGGCACGCGGCCAGCGGTGGACCGCCGAGGAACTACGGGAGCGCATGATCGAGGAGTTCGGCCCCGAGGTCGACATGGGCGCCGAGGACTCCCAACACCTACTGCTGGACACCGGTCACCCTGAGAGCAATCGCTTCGCGCTCGACCTGACCCCGTCACAGCGATCGCCCCGCATCTCCCCCCGGACACCCCTGCCGCAGCAAATCCGCATCCTCGGCGAGATGGCCAAGGAGGTCGGCTTCCGCGGCATCGGCCTCTACGACGGCCACATCCACGTCGACCCGCGCCTCACGCCTGCCTACTGGGATCTCCGCTCTGCCCAGTGGAAGGAGCAGGAGAGGGAGCCGTTCGCGTGAACCAGACCCTCCCTCTGGAGCAGCTGGGGCTTCCTCTCAACGACGTGCGGCGGAACCCCACCGACTCCGTCGAGCAGGCGTTCCTCGCCTTCCATGCGGCGAACCCCCACGTCTACAAGGCGCTGGCCCACATGGCCCTCGGACAGAGCCGCGCCGGCAAAGACAGAGGCTCGATCAATCAGATGTTCGAGGTTCTCCGGTGGTCGTCCCTGGCCACCACCGGGGAGGAGTGGAAGCTGAACAACTCCTACCGTGCGCTCTACGCCCGCAGGCTCATGGACGACGAGCCGGAACTGGACGGGTTCTTCGAGACCCGCCAGAGGCGTGCCGCGTGATGTCCCGGTCACGCCGGAAGACACCCATCTGTGGGGTGACCTGTGCCGACAGCGAGAAGTGGGACAAGCGCAACGCACACAGGCGCCTACGTCGTCGAGTGAGGCAGGCGATCCACCACGGCAGGGAGGTCATGCCTATCCGCAACGAGGTCTGCACCACCTGGAACATGCCCAAGGACGGCAAGCTCCTGTTCGACCCGGTCGAGTTTCCGAGGCTCATGCGCAAGTGAGATCCTTGCTCGACACCTACGCCCTCGAGATCACCCTCGCTCTGGTCCTGCTCCACGAAGCGGGCAAGGTCTCGACCCACGTCTGGTACCGGCATGAGGAAGCACCGTGGGCACACCGCCCTCTGATTCCCGGTCTCCAGATCACCGACTGGTTCCACGTCTTCTCCGCGGCGATGTGGCCTGCGGTCTTCTGGGTCTGCTACCTCGCATGGGACACCGACTGGAGATGGTGGGCCGCAGCTGTCGCCGGCTGGCAGGCTGCATGGACCGGCATCAAGCGCATATCGGGCAAGCCGTGGCCCGGCAAACTCACCCAGATCCTGAACCTCTGGAGGTAGGATGGCCCCGCCCAAGAGCATCCCGAACAACGAGTTCCCCGAGAAGTATCGCCCCTTCATCCCCGAATCCAAGGAGATGACTGAGCAGAACCGCCTGCGCATCCTGTTCGCGCTCATGCGGTTCGAGGAAGCCACCGAGGCAACCCCGGGCACCGTCGATACGCATACCCTGGTGGACGCCATCGACGTCCTCGACGTCAAGGTGGCGGAACTCCACCACCGGACCAACGCCATCCTCGACATCGTCCAGGCGACACTGGAGTCGGTCAACACCATCGCCGGCGCCGTCTCCGCCCTGCTCGACCAGCCGCCCGCCCCGGGCGCCCCACCGGCCTCAGAGGAGGAGACCACCACCGCTTCCAACGGACTCGACGACAAGATCATCCAGATGATCGACCAGTTCCTCGACGCCCAGCGGATTCCCTCCGAGTTCGGTGACCTGCGCGGCAAGGTGCGCGACAAGTGGGTCAAGAAGTGGTCCGAACCCGGCGCCACGGTCCCGGGCCGGTGGCAGGGAGTGCTCATCGCAGACCTCGAAGACATGCTGGAGAAGGCCCGCCGCGGTCAGATGTAATGGAAAGGTATGCTAAGTAGTGCCACGACCGCTCCAGAGTCTCTCAGCGAGGCATCTCCAGTGCATCCAACTGCTGGCCGAGGGCACCGAGACCCAGGTCTCCATTGCCGAGCAGGTCGGTGTCAGGCCCGTGCGGGTCTCGCAGTGGAAGGCCGATCCGCTCTTCAAGAAGGCTCTCGACGAGAAGCGGCGGGAGTATCTCTCGCGGATGGACGATCTGCGCTTCATCCACAAGGCGGCACGCCTGCGGGAACTGGAGCGGATGGTCGAGGCCACGCCTCTCTTCGAGGACGGGGAGAAGGGGCGCACCTATCTGGTGCGCGACCGGGCGGCTCTGCTGGATCAGATCCGCAAGGAGATGGAGTCCCTCGAGACCGATGACGGCGATGGAGAAGACACCGACTACGGGCGAGTCGCCTTTGCTCGCCTCTCTGCGCTCGTTGACCGACTCACTGGGACCAGAAGCGGCCCGGTCGACGCTGAGTTCACTGCTGCGGGAGATGAGTCTGGAGGAGCAGCGGGCTCTGATGTTCGACTGGAACCTGTGGGCCAGACCGAATCAGCTGCCGCCCCAGGGCCAGTGGAGGGTATGGCTGCTCCTGAGCGGGCGAGGCTTCGGCAAGACGCGGACGGGGGCGGAGTGGGTGCGGAAGAGGGTGTATGAAGGCTCGCGCCGACTGGCACTGGTCGCACAGACTGCCGGCGATGCCCGCGATGTCATGGTCGAAGGGGAGTCGGGGATCATGTCCGTCTTCCCGCCCCATGAGACGCCCAAATACGAGCCATCCAAGCGGCGGATCACCTTCCACACAGGCGCCGTCGCATCGACCTACGCAGGCGATGAGCCGGATCAGCTGCGCGGACCCCAGTTCGACAGCGCCTGGGTCGACGAACTCGCCAAGTATGAATACCCCACCGAGACGTGGGACAACCTCGAGTTCACGCTCCGCCTCGGGACGGACCCTCGCTGCGTCGTCACCACGACACCGCGGCCCATCAGCAAGATCAAGGAACTGGTAGTTGACCCACGCTGTCACGTCACCACCGGCTCCAGTTATGAGAACGCCTCCAACCTCGCCCCGAACTTCATCGAGCGCCTCCAGCAGTACGAGGGCTCCCGGATCGGGCGACAGGAGGTCTACGGCGAGATCCTCGCGGATGTCCCCGGCGCCCTCTGGAGTCTCGACCAGATCCACAGTCTGCGCGTGCGGGAGCATCCCGACCTTCGCCGCATCGTTGTTGCGATCGACCCTGGCGCAGGCGGGCAAGACTCCGCCACCGAGGGAATCAACGAAGCCGGTCTCTCTGAGACAGGGATCATCGCTGGAGGCGTCGGCGTAGATGACGAGGGCTACGTCCTACGAGACCGCTCGGGTCACTACCTCACCGAGGAGTGGGCGGAGACGGCGGTCGGACTATACCGAGAACTCGAAGCCGACTGGATCGTGGCGGAGAAGAACCAGGGAGGCGACATGGTCCGAGCGGCCATCCACGTCGTCGACCCGACCATCCCGATCCGGCTGGTCACCGCCTCTCGGGGGAAGATCACCCGGGCCGAGCCGGTCTCGCTGCTCTATATCCCCCAGAGGAAGATCCACCACGTCGGCACCTTCGCGGAACTCGAAGACCAGATGACCAACTACGACGGCAACCCCAAGCTCCCGTTCGACCGCGGGGACGCCCTCGTCTGGTGCATGACGGCCCTGTTCCTGGCCCCCGAGATGCTCACCCACTACGACCCGAACAAACACCGTCGCCAAGCCAAGAGGAGACCCGGTTGAAGGTCACCGTCCACATGACGTCGCAGGAAGTCGCCCAGACGCTACTGGCGCACGCCGTCCAGAGAACCGCCGTCATGGCGGCGGAGACACTGCAATGCGACGAGCCTATGCCACAGGGGGACGTGCAGCGGAACCTGAACACCGGAGAAGCCCTCATCGCTCTCAACTGGCAGGAGTGTGAGAAATGTCGCTCGACCTGAGAGACGACGAGTGGACCGTCACTAAGGCGTTCCTCGTCGGGTTCCTTGCGGGCGCCCTGGCTGGTGTGCTCACCGCACTTTCATGGATAGGAGGAGCAGGATGGATTCCAAGTTGATCGGAGCTGCTGTTATCGGGCTCATCGTCGCCGGTCTGGCACTGAACACGGTCGACGACATTGACACTCGGATCTCACGACTGGAGAACGGCGCCGCCGTCTCCACAGCCCTGACCGACTCCTTCACGACCATCCCGGTCGAGATGGCCTTCGACGACACCACGACCGTCATGGTCGACGTCGTCGTGAAGCGAGTGGCCCAGCCCCTGACCCCGAGGATGGTGCAGTGAGCGGAGTATCGAAGGGGACGTGCGTGCATGGCGTCGTGCTGGACGATCCGTGCGATGCCTGCACCCGCCATCTCAGAGAGATAGCGACGGTGAACCGCATCCTCGGATCGAGGGTGACACCCGTTCCGCCCCGGTGGGACCACGTCGAGGCGATGGAGGCCCGTCGATGACGTGGCTGTGGTTCATCACTGGCGTGTGGCTCGCCGCCGCGGTCGTCGGGGGGCTCTGGCTCTGGTGGGAGATGAAGAACGCCCCGATGTGCGACGAAGAGGGGAGGCCGCTGTGAGTGGTCAGTTCGGCCTGACAGACGAGCAGCTGAACGTCCTCACCCAGGCGATCTCCGATGCCCGGACCCTGTCGTCGCCGCACTGGATGGCGAAGTGGATGCCGAACGTGACGGCGGAGCACGATCACGTCAGCGGAGTGACTCTCGACACTACCCACGACGACGAGACGTTCGATCTCAAGGACGTCATGGCACCCGACGAGCGGGAGTATCGAACTCGGGTCCGAGCCTCGTTCGAGGTCGTCCTCCGCAAGATCCGTGCACTGGAGAGTAGCCTCGATGAACCCGGTCCCGTCCACCCGGACGTTCAGGAGGCACTGAAAGATGCCGAAGCGGGACGTGCTGCCCACCAGCAACTCAACGACGACATCCCGGGCGGCAACATCTTCGAGCGGATCGCCTCTCTGGAGGATCAGTTCGTCGACCTCGCCAGCCGGTTCAACTCTCACCGGCACTGCGTCTCTGACATTCCCCGGACGCTGACCTCCGTGGCGAAGTCGCAAGAAGAGATCGGATGAAACGGTCGATCGCTGCGATGATCGTGGTCACCTGGGCCGGCCTCGCCCTCTTCACTGGACTCCTACTGGCGGTGTTGTCGTGAGCAAGAAGAAGAAGCAGCGCCTCACCTACGCGGAGAAGTTCGGCCTGTGGCTCCTGAAGCGGAGCGACGTCTGGTTCCTCGTCGCCCTCCAGCAGGACGAAGAGGACCGCGACAAGGTCAACCTGAAGGTTCACTCGAACCTCAACCTCTACGGCAACGCCCCCGCCTCTGACCGGCTGGCGTGGCTGCACGACGCCCAGGTCTACCTGCTCCGGGCGATCAAGGCGATTCAGGAGGCGGAGAAGAAGCTCCTCGCCCAGATGGACGAATCGAAAGGGGACGGGTATCCCGAGTGAAGCGGGACGTCGTCGTCAGGAGGAGGCAGGAGGGACCGCCGACTGTGCGCGTCTGGGAGGCCCCGCCCCCCGATGCCAACCTCGACATAGAGCCGCACGACTGGGAGTTCACGCGGATCTGGATGGCGGCGGTCAACGGGGAGGGGAACTACCCGCCCTACGCCGTGGTGGTGGGGGAGCTCTACGACGGCGACCCTCGGCAGAAGGACCGCCAGCGAGTCATCCTCGACGAAGGCGTGGCCCTCGACGCGAGAGACTTCAGCCCGGAGGAGCAGATCAAGTACCAGATCCGCGAGAAGGATGTCGAGTATCCCTCGCTGTTCACACTGGGCCGCGTTCTCGTAGCCCTGAAGGACATCTGGTGGCCCGAACTGCTCTGGGTGCCGCCCGACACGAAGCAGGGGTTCACCCGGTCGATCCGCAACATCGACGGCCTGCAAGACTACGATCAGCACTACCTCGGCCATCACGTCGAGACATGGTGGCCCTGCTTCAAGACGGAGCACCGGACGGTCCCTGTGGTCGAGACGCCCTACGAAGACCCGCTGACCAACCTGCGCATCGCCAACGCGCTCTTTCACCGGGACATGCTGGTCAACCTCGACTGCGACATCTGGGAGAGGATGCACGGCTACGACGGCTCGAACGAGCCGATCAGCACGCCCAACCGGGCTCTGGGGATGGTGCTGGAGCGGATGCAGGTCTACGACATGACCTACGAGATCCGCACATGGCAGGAGTCGGACGGCTACGAGAGGGAGCCGCGGCCCACGGAGGAGCAGCAGGACAACGACATCTACCGCTCAGAGGTAGCTCAGACCATCATCGACCTATTCAACACGGAGGCTGCGTAGCATGGGCATGAAGGAACGGCAGATGGAGCGGGTCAACCGCTACTGGGAGTTCATCGACAGCACCCGGATTCTCCCGCTGGGTGACCGGGTCCAGGCGGTTCTCAGTCGGGCGACGATGGGCATGACGGTGTCGCACCTGGGCCGGATGATCGGCACGACGCGCACCATCGCGGAGGGGATTCTCCACAACCTCGAGAAGCACGGTCTCGTCGAGGTCTACCGTCACAGGGCGCCCCTGAAGGACAATCAAGAGATCGTCAAGAAGATGTGGCGCCTGACTGAGAAGGGACGGGTCGCCGCCGCCGACATCGTCTTCGGGCTTGCCGAAGGCAAACAGGCCGCGTAGGTTCGCTGCTGGGGAGCTACACGCTCCACAGAAAACTCACAACGATTCCCCTTCGGGGGAGTCCACATACTGTCTTCCGAGGCGCACGGTAGGGTTCTCCTACCGTGCGCCTTTTTTGTTGGCAGTAGATCGAGGTTCTCTCTGGTGGTAGCCATCACGAACCGCCTCTCTCCGGTCGATCCCGGGGAGGACGAGCGCCCGCCGCAGACGCGAGTGGAGTGGGAAGGCGACGACCTCGCTGAACTCACGAACAGCCGCGTCCAGTTCGGCATCGCGGAGAACGGCACATGGCTGCTGGAGGCGTCGACCTCCCTCCGCTACTACCGCTCTGACCAGTATCGGCGCAACCTCCGCCGCAAGGACCGCGACCGCATCCGCGTGGTCGCCAACTTCATCCGCCGCGACATCGACCGCATGGTCAACGAGGTGCTCGACGGCGATCCCGTCATCAACCCGAGCGCCCGCCACCCGAAGCACACCGATTTCGCTCGCCTGCTCCTCCACGTTCTGGAATGGACCCGGGACGAGGAGGAGAACTACGAGGAGAACTCGGAAGACTGCATCACCGACTGCTTCCACATCGGGGAGGGATGCTGGTTCGAGGGCTGGGACCAGGACGCCGACGAGGGCCGCGGCCTGCCCCGTGGACTGTGGGTCGATTCTCGCTACGTCATCCCGGACCCTGGCGCCCGGGAGTTCCAGCGAGACGATGGCGAGTGGATGATCTGGCTGGAGGACCGCAAGACCTCCGAGGTCAAGTCGATGTATCCCGTCCTCAAGGACGTGGACCTGAACTACGAGAATCCGACGAACTACCTGCACCCCCATCTGCGCTCCTATATGCGCGGCAAGGGGGGCAAGGCGGGCGCCCAGCGCAAGATGGCCCACAGCGAGGACCGCGTGTGGATCAAGCGCATGTGGCACAAGAAGCAGATCGTCGAGAAACGCTACTGGTGGTCCGACGACGCCTCGCCGGCCACGATCCTCGATGAGACCGGCGAAGAGGTCATGGTCACCGAGGAGAACTACGATCAGCTCGAAGACGAGATGAAGGACCAAGTCGTCGAGACGCAGCATCCCACGGTGGAGATGTGGGAGTCGGTCGTGGTCTCGGATATGGTGGTCGAGCACCGCTTGAGTCCGTTCGACAAGAGCAAGAACGGACACGGACGCTTTCCCTTCTGCTGGTTCCCCTGCATCCGCCTGCGCGACGAGAGCCGCGCCCGGGGCGAGATCAGCTACATGATCGGCTTCCAAGACGTTCGCAACGAAGCCATCTCGGCCATGCTCGACCAGATGTTCATTGCGAACATCGGCTACATCCACTCCTTCCGCGGCTCCGTCCCACAGGACCAGAAGGAGAAGATCCCCCGCATCGGGCGAGACCCTCTGACCCTCATCGAGACGATGCAGGGGATCGAGCCGCCCACGTTCCAGGGATACAACCCCACCGGAGCTCAACTGTTCTCCAGCACGCTCCCGCTGCTGAAGGACATCGCCAGCGACATCTCTGGTATCGACGACGTCGCCCGGGCGGAAGTGCCTGGGCAGGTACAGTCGGGCCGCGCCATCCGCGCTCTCATGGCCCGCCAGAATCAGCTGGGGACGAAGGTGCGCCGGCACATCGAATCCGGTTTGGAGCGCCAGACGCTCCTGCGCCTGCACAACATCGCCCAGTTCATGCGAGGCAATCGCTACCTCGGAGAGATCACCGACCCGAACGACGACCGCGAGAAGGTCTTGTTCATCGGTTTCTCCGAGGAGGAAGTGGCGTCCGTCTTCAGTCTCCAGCAGCAGCCGGCAGGAGACGCCCCACAGGAAGCCCCTGTGCCCGGGCAGATGCCCGACATGGAGCAGGAGATGGAGTGGGTCACCGAGGCCGGCAAGCCTGCGGAGATCCTCGTCCTGAACGACGAGACCACCCGCGACGTGGTCTTCAACAAGATCCGCCTGACCCTCGATACCTCCCGCGAGGCGAGCAAGCTCGAGAAGATCGAGCAGTCGGAGATGGTCCTGAACGCGGTTGGTCCCGCCGCCATCCCGTGGGTCGCCAAGGAGCAGGACTGGAACAACGCCGACGAACTCGTCGAAGCCATCGAGAAGCACGACATGGCGCAGCAGTTGGCCGCGCAACTCGAAGAAGTGTCGAAGGCGTCCGGTATCCCGGCGCCACAGCTGATCGAGATGCTCACCGCCAGTGTGCAAGGCGGGGTCACTCCGGGACCGGTACCTCCGGGACAACCTCAACCGCAGCCGGGACCGCCCGCGCCTGGAGCGCCCCCGCCCCCACCCGCAGCAGGAGTCGCAGCATGATCCGCTACATCGCACTGATCGCCCTCCTTGCGGGCGCTTCCTTCGCAGAGCCGCTCAACTACAACCCGGGCGCCGGAGCGTCCTCCGGTGACGGGTTCTACATCCACGTCACCGACACCGACATCGACGGCTCGTTCGAGCTTGTCACCGGGGATGCGCAGTTCGCGGCGACGGCCAAGGACTCGGTCATCTACGTCGCACACGACACGACGTCAGCGGGAACGGTCACCGACACGGCCTACGTCACCGTGACGGGCCTCTCTGTCAGCGGCAGGCGCATCGAACAGCAGCTGGCCATCGCGGGCGGCGACACCGCCGTCACCGACTCTGCGATCCACTGGTATGAATCCGCCTACCTCGACTCCACGATGGCCGGCACGTTCAAGGTGTTCCACACCAAGGGATCGGCTGTGCAGCTGGGGACGATCGCCGCGGGCGTCTTCTGGGAACCACAGGCCCTCGTCGTCTTTGGCAAACCCGACAGACCGGTCCTGGACTACTTCATCATCGAGAACAACGGCGGCGGCAACTCGACCTCGTACGAACTCCGCCTCTACCCGCAGACAGGCCCCTTCTGGTCTTTCAGTGCCGACTACGACGTGATCGTCAGCGGCACGATCGCCAACGGTGGTGAACCGCACCAGTGGGCAATTGGCAAGCAACTCCCACAGAAGAGTGCGATCGCCGTGGTGGCCAAGGGAGGCGCCGTCGACCAGAGCATCTCAGCCACACTCATCGGTCGACGGAGGGCATACTGATGCACAAGGGCAAGTCCTCGTTCAAGGGACAGAACGTGAAGGTCTGCTCGCAGGAAGAGTCGCAGAACATGGGGCGGATGCCCTTCCACCAGTCGGTCAAGCGCGGCCCCGGCAACCCCAACGTGAGTCCCAAGAAGACCACGAAGAAGGGGGGCTGCTGCTGATGTCGACCATGCTGGTGAACCGGTCGCCTGACAATCCGGCGACGATGGTCACGGAGGAGAACGAGCACGAATACCGCAAGCCTCGTCCTCTCAACCGACTCTGTGCGGACGTCCTCCAGGCCATCCTCCAGACCTCCCCTGCCCTGAAGCGCCGCAGGCTCTACCTCGACCAGTCCATGACGATCGAGCAGGAGAACAAGCAGCGGGACGTCGGTGTGTTCACCGGTCGATTCGGCGGCTGGGCCGCTACCGTCAACTGGACAACGCAGGAGAGGGACGGGATTCCCCCGCACCACATCGCTGTCCGCTTCAAAGACGTGCCGATCGCGCTCATCCCGCCCTACACCGACATGCGCACGGACTGGCGAGGCCGGATCGTGCAGCCCGCCGACCTCCACCGAGACGCCGTGGAGGCCGTCGCACGCGCCACAGACCGAGACCGCCTCTTCGGCGCGATGGGTGGCGCCAAGCTCGACTACGAACTGAAACAGCAGAAGGGCGACATCGCCAGCTACTGAAAACCGCAACCATGATGGAGAGACACGCCACACACATGATCGAGGCCCGGCAAGCCAGGGAGCAGTTTGGAGGGGAAACGCCCCTGCCAGACCTGAACAGTGAACGGAACCGCGGAGGCTCGCCTGCGGGCGACCCCGAACCGCGGTAGACGGCTCGGATGGAAGGCTCAGAGTGAAGAAAGAAGATCGCTACATCACCTACGCCCCCGATGAGGAGGGTGGTGCAGTCGCAGAAGCTCCACCGGAAGACTGGTCCCCGGAAGACCGCGAAGCGGCGTGGAAGGAGATCAACGACCAGAAGGCCGAGATCGGGCGGGCGAAGGCCGAGGCCGAGCGTGCGCGAGACGAGCAGATCGACCGTCTCGCTCGCATCGCGGAGTCCCGGACTCCGGCACGGGAGGAGACCCCTCCTCCGCCCGAGAGGAGCAAGGCCCTCGACGACAAGCTCTCGCAGTTGGAGAACTTGGACATCGTGGGCGACGAGCAGGCAGCGAAGAAGCTGGCCGGCGACCTGAGAGAGGCGTTCGACTCGCTGCGGCAGGACCAGCAGGCCCAGCTGAAGCAGCTGGAGCGGTCGCTGGAAGGCCGACTCACAGCGCGAGAGCGCACCGATCAGGTCGAGAAGCGGAACGATCTGATGCGCGACACCACCATCTCGGATCTCGAGGAGCAGTTCGGTATCGAACTCTCCAAGGACGAGAAGGAGCGCGTCATCCGCATCTCGAAGCAGAAGATCGGCCAGGACTACGGGAAGATGGATCGCGCCGGCAACTGGATCTACGACAAGAAGTCCGTCGTCGATGCGTTCCGGTCGGAGATGTTCGACAAGATCCAGACGGTCAACTCGGCCAAGTCCCGGAACGACGGCTTGCAGGCTCGACTGCGAGGCGAAGAAGCCTCCCGCTCCACGGGGAGGTCGAGGCGTCAGGCACGCACGGGTGACGAGGCGTTCTACCAGAGGTACGAAAACACCAACCGCGAACTCGAAGCCGGGGTCATCACCGAGGCGGAGGCCGCTGCGCGGTTCACCCCCGACGAACTCCGGCGTATCACCACAGAGAGACGCGGTTCCCGCGACACGCACTCCGGGAGACGGTAGGCGCGTGGTGCGGGGATCGCTGATAACAGGCTGAGAGGAAACCGATGGCTGAGTTCGATAGCCTTCCCTATCCGATTGGCGCGTCCGATCCCCTGGCAGAAATTGCCTGGTCCCGCACTGAGCACGTCGAGGTCCAAGACCTGACGTGGTTCAATGAGCACGGGCTCCAGGCCAAGGACGAGGGCGGTGAGCAGTCTCACCGCAGGCGTCCGGGTGTCCCGATCATCGTCAAAGACGAGCTCGGGAAGGCGCCGGGTGAGCAGGTGCGTATGCGGATGCGGAAGCAGCTCACCAACACCCCCCGCACCGACAGCAACACGTACGGCAACGCTTCGCTGCTCGGCAACGAGCAGCGGATGACGTACGACGACATGGCGGTCTGGCTCGCGCTGCTGAAGAACGCGGTCGGCCACGACACGCCGGATCTGTACAACCACCGGTCCTCGATCGACCTCGAGGGCGACTCCGAGCAGGGGCTGCGCGAGTGGCTCGTCGAGAACATCGAAGAGGCGATGATCGACACGCTGCTGGAGTCGGCGCCGTACTTCGCCCAGCAGTCGGTGGCGGCGGTCAGTTCGACGGCGCATCCGAACCTCTACCGGGCGAACGGTGCGCTGGACAACGGGTCGATCGGCAACACCGACGTCCTGAACCACAACGAGATCCGCCGCATCCGGGCCTTCTGTCTGGAGAAGAAGCTGAACCCGATCAAGATGGGCGCGAAGCAGTGCTACGCGCTCCTCGGCTCGGTCTACAGCTGCAACAACCTGGACGCCGACCCGGACTTCAAGCAGCACCAGGGCTCGAACGACCGCGGTAGCGACAACCCGCTGATCTCCGGCGCGGTGGGCCACTACCACAACATGTACGTCCACGAGTACATGCGGACCCGCACGCTGACGGGTGACGCCGACAAGGAGCGCCTCATGGTGCTCGGCGCCGACGCCATCGCCGCCGTCTTCGGCAGCGAACCCCGGATCGTGCCCCGCTCGGAGAACGCCTACGGCGATCGCTGGGGTCGGGCGATTCGTCAGGTCTGGGGTGCCTCCCGGTGCGACTGGGACGCCTCGGACGACTCCACCACCCTCAACCAGTCGTCGGCGGAGTGGGTCGTCTTTGCCGAGCGCGACGAGTTCGCCTCCTAATGGGGGCGAGGAGGAGAGAGATGAAGCGCATCCTCTGCGGTCTGGCTCTGGCGTTCATCGTCGCCCTCGGGGCGGTGACGGACGCCGACGCCAAGCTGCGAAGCACCGACCTCGATTCTGGCACGCGGACCTACGCCGACACGCTCAACTGGTCGAACGGCGACGGTCTGACCACTGTCGGGACCGAGCTCGACACGATCATCGGTACTGCCGGGAAGGACACGACGACCACCGAGATCACGCTCGCCAACCTGCGCACCCTCTCGTTCTACTGGGATGTGGACCAGCGCCAGGGCACGGCAGGCGGAACTCAGTCGGTCATCTGTTCTCTCCAGGTGTCGATCGACAAGCTGAACTGGGTGTCGGTCGAACCGGTGTTCTCGACGGCGTCCTCGGCGGATTTCACCGGCTACAAGACGGTGTTCCATCCGTTCGCGGATACCTCCGACGTCGGAGCGTATGACATGGCCCGAATCGGGTCTGCACGCTTCGGACGGCTGAAGATCGAGACGGCGGGCGGCGCCGCGGACACGGTAATCTCCACCGTGATCGCGGGCTGGAGCTACAACCCGCTGCCTCGATGAACCCGTGGGCCGGGAGGGCACGTCTCTCCCGGCCCATTCCTACCACCTGAGCCTCACAAGGACGCCATGAACTTCAGCGGAGAAGCACCGCTCGAGTATCTCGGTCCTGACGGTCACAACCCCAACATCTCCAAGCCGGGTGTTCCGCGTCTCTCCTTCCCGCCGCGGGAAGACTTCGGCGGAGCGAGGCTGGAGTTTGTGCCTCTGCGCATCGCGGAGGCCATCTGCGAGCAGTACAACCGTCAGCAGACCCTGTTCCAGATCCGATACGACATCCTCAACCGGCAGCAGCTGGAGGTTCTCAAGGGGGTCGTCCAGTCGACGGTCGTCGAGACGCTCGTCGGCTTCGGTCTCATCAAGCCGGAGGACGCGGCCAAGCAGACCTCGGAGGAACCCCCGGCAACGGAGGACGAGGTCAAGGCATCGCACCACGCCCGGAAGCTGGCGGAGGAACTCGGGGTGTCCCTGGCCGATGTCACGCCATCCGGCGAGGACGGCACGATCTCGAAGCAGGACGTCGAGAACCACGTCGCCAGCACCAACGGACAGGCTGGCGAGTAGGGTGACCTTTCAGGATCTCATCGACGACGTCGAGGCGCTCGGCGGGCTGCACTCCTCGGACGAGGAGGCGACCGCTCGACGGTGGGCACGGGGTGGTCTGTCCATCATCGCGGCTCACGGAGCATGGCCGTGGCTGCGGGACTACTGCACCCTGAGCCTGTCCGCGGGGGTCTATGCCTACAACATGGCGGCGACGGCGAGCAACCCGATTCAGACGAGCGGGGGACGTGACGGCACGGCCATCGACCGGATCGACACGCGGGGGATGAGATACGGAAGCGACAACCAGAAGCTGGAGTGGGCGCCCTTCGGCGCCCGCTCCATCGACACCAACCTCGGGCCGCAGTGGAAGGACGCCGCTACAGCCAATGGCAGGCCCAAGTTCATCTGCCGCGTAGGACGGCAGCTGTGGGTGGCCCGGAAGCCGTCTCAGGAGTTCATCGACGACTACCCGAGCATCTACTTCTACTGCACGGTCAGCGAGGATACGTCAGACGACGACAACGTCCTCCTGTTGCCGGATATGTTCCGCCCGCACGCCGTCGAGGCGTCTCTCGCCTACGGGGCCTACCAGGAAGAGGACGACCGCGAGCAGATGAAACTGGCGCACTGGCGTCAGGTCTGGCTCCCGGAGATGGACACGCAACTGGACCTCGGTGAGGCGCACGCCGCCTTCCGCCCGACGTGGGCCATCGAGGACTACGACCAACTGTCCTCTCGCGGCTACAGCGAGTACACGCAGGGAGACTACTGATGGCCGGCCCTCGCCGGAGACCGTTCAGGTTCCCGCGCCGGGGATACGGCTTCCGGGGGGAGGACTCTACGGAGGGTCTCACCGACGAGAAGTTCCAGTCCGGCTTCCTTGCCCGGTGCCGGAACTACCATCTGGTGGGGCGAGGGCGCCTTCAGAAGCGCGAGGGGTGGAAGGAACACATCTCCTCCGCGATCAACGGCAGCAATCCGATCAACGGTCTGTTCGAGTGGGACTCGCAAACGGCGAGATACCTCATCGCCGCCGCGGGTGGGTCGATCAAGTACATCGACGGGACCACACCAACGGATCTGACGGGTGCCGCCACCTTCGCCAGTGGCGCCGAGAATGGGATTCGCTTCGAACAATACAACCAAGGGAGCAATCTCTACCTGCTGGCGACGGACGGCACAAACCCGATCGCCAAGTGCGTCCCAGGCACGGACACCTTCGTCCCGTGGATGCAGAACGTGGTGGATGCCCCGTCGACCGCTCAGGACATCGCCGTCTTCTACGACTACGTCGTCTGCCTGAACACCAGCGGCGGCGATCAAGACAACGGTCCCACGGCGCTCGAATGGGGGCCGAACAACGGCGTCCTCGACAACTGGGATGCTCGCAACATCCAGCACTGCTCGAGGCGGTCGCACGGGATGGCCCTGTCACTCCACGGAGAGCAGGCCCTGCTCGTCTTCCACCGGCACAGCATCCACCACATGCGCTTCATCCCGGAAGCTGGAGAGAGCTTCGCGTTCTTCCCCACGGATGAGACGGTCGGTCTTGCGGCCAAGGAGGGCGTCGTCCACAGCAAGGGACGCACCTACTTCGTCTACGACGACGGAATCTACATGATCTCGAATCCGCAGCAGAAGGCGGAATACATCTCCGCCCCGATTGAGGACTTCTGGGGGCAGCTGAACAAGGAGCGCATCCAGCACATCACCGCCTTCGAGCGGGGAGAGCCCTGGAACGAGATCATCTTCCACGTCACCACAGCCGGCGAGACGCAGCACAACAAGTACATCGTGCTCCAGACGGAGCTTGGAGCCTTCAGCATCTTCGACTCGCCCTCCGGGGCGATCAAGTTCTCCCGCGGAATCACCTACCGAGACGCCAACAACGACCACACGACGATCCTTGGCGGATACGACTCCATGCTCGCAGAGGCATGGGGGGACAACAACAACTCGGCAGGCTACCTCGACGGCGGGACAGACGGCGCGGCGGTTCAGTCGGAACTGAAGACCGGCCTGCTGAACCTGGGCTACGAGGGGTTGAGCCGTCTGCGCGAAATCTGGTGGGACATCCTCGCCTACAACGGCAAATACTTCGATGTCCAGATCATCGGACTCGAAGAAGATCCCACCCTCTCACAGGCTGACATCGCAATGGGCGTGGCTGGGAGCGCCCTGTCGGTCTCGTTCTTCTTCGACCAGTCCGTGCTGGCTGCGGAGAGCCCCGGAGGTCTGCGGATTGCCCGAGGGACCGATGGCGACGGGAACGAATGGAACATCAACGCGAAGAGCCGGTACTTCCAGTGCTCACTGATTGAGAACAACGAAGATCGACCGCACGTCGTGAACTCTTCGATCTGGCTGTCGAAAGACAGGTCGATGCGATTCCGAGGGAATACCTGAGATGGCTACCAGCAACACGGGGTGGAACTACGATCTGGAGAAGCACAAGAAGAAGCTCGCCTCCGTCGCCCCCAACCTGTCCGCGGCCCAGAACACGGCGCTCCAGAGGCTCTATCAAGGCTCTGTCTACTCGGATGGTCGCTTCGACGAGATCAAGGATCACTACACGAAGCCCTATCTCGACGCCGCGGAGCAGCGACAGAAGCAGCTGCGCGACCAGTTGCGAGCCAGGGGACAGTTCGACTCGGGCCGGCTCGGGGCACGTCTGGAGCAGGACTTCGCGGACACGGAATCGCAGATCGCGGACAACGTCACTGTCCCACTGACGCTGGAGCAGCTGCGTCTTCAGGACGAGTCCGAGCGCGAGAACATCAAGCTCAGTCAGGACGTCGGACAGCAGGCCGTCGACAACTACTCGAAGCTCCGCGGGCAGGAGTTCGACGAAGCGGCCCGCCAGTCGGAGATCACCGGGCAGTTCGGAGACCAGAAGACCCTCGACCAGAAGCTGCTCGACTTGGATCAGCGCATCAAGGAGGCGGAACTCACCGGTCGCCTCGACGACAAGATGACGCTGGAAGCACAGAAGCTGGCGATCGAGAAGGCGTTTGGTGTGGCTGACCGCACGGGCGATCTCACCCTCGACGGGACGACGGTGCGCACGCTCGGGGGGTCGCAGTTCGACCTCGACAAGACGTCGCAGGGAATCACCGATGCCCTGGCGCGTGCCTCCGCTACCGGAACCTTCATCGACCCCGACACCGGCCTGTCGGTCGACACGCTGGACAAGTGGCGACTCCAGCTGGACGAGGCGGGACTGAGCGGAGAACTCAACGACGGCACGCCGACCCTCGCAGCGAAGATGCAGTTGTGGGAGCAGCAGCACCGCGACAAGGCCGTATTCGGCTTCGACGACGAGGACGGCAACCACATCTACGGGACCAACGAACTTCCGTGGGTGCTCCAGAACGACAAGCAGCAGTTCGACCAGATGATGGAGGCGGGTTTCTGGTATACCGACCCCGAGAGCGGGGAGAAGCGGTATGTCATGGGGGCGCAGGAGAAGATCGAGGACGAGCGCGAGTGGATGGAACGCCAGCGCGTCGGCTATGATCGCGTGATGACCGATCCGAACACAGGGCAAGCCATGCTCGACGCCGATGGCAACCCGGTGATGATGCACGTCGAGGGCACGCAGGAGTTCCAGGCGCGGATTCAGGGTCGAGAACTCGACCTGCAAGAGAAGGGCATGAACCTCGACGAGGCCCACCGCACGGCACTCTTCGAGTGGGAGCAGCGGCGATACGAAGGATACCACCAGCTGCGCTCTGTCTCCTTCGATGATCTGGGTCTGGACGTCCCCTACGAGAACTTCGTCGACGCCGAAGGCAACATCGACATCGACGCCTTCTTCCAGTGGGCCGATGGTGAGGGCGCCGAGGCAGGCGACCGCCTCAAGGCGGCGATCGGTCGAGATCCCACAATGGAGGATCTCACAGCCCTTCTCCGAGGGAAGCCGGTCGCCATCCGTGACGAGAACGGAGCACCTGTCGTCGACTGGGTGCCGGGAACCGCGGGTCTCGAGCAGGCCAAGCTCGATCTACAGGAGACGCTCCAGCAGAACGGCTTTGAGCACGACACCGCCGAGCGGATCGCCAACGAGAACTACCAGGACAAGCTCCGCGAAGGCTACTGGTCGAGAGACCAGAAGACGGGCGAGTGGAACTTCGTCATGGGCACGCAGGACTGGGAGTCCCACATCCTCACCTTGCAGAACCAGCTGGGGATCGACCGGGACGAAGCTACATGGCGGCTGGAGGAGAAGACCCGCACCGGCTACGAAGAGGTCGTCGAGTTCCCCCCTGGCTCCGGGTCATACGTCCGACGCTACGTCGCCGGCACGCAGACCTTCGAGGAGCGGATGCAGAACAAGCGAGACGCTCTGGTCAGGCAGGGATGGTCGCACGATGCCGCCATGCAGCAGGCACGCATCGAGGCCGACCAGATGCAGACGTGGGGCGGATTCCGCACGGTGATGACGCCGAGCGGCCCGAGAACGGAATGGGTCGCCGGAGACCAAGAGCACAGCGAGTCGCTGCTGGAGCTCCAGCAGGAGTTCGAGCGCGAGGGGTGGGCACACGAAGACGCTGTCGAAGCGGCACGCTACATCCGCTCCATGTCCGTTCAGGACAAGGGGTACCTCCAGCAGACCTATATGACGGAGCGGAAGTGGCACTACGAGAACGTCGAGGGAATGTCCCCCGAGGAAGCGGAGGCCGCGGCCTCCGCAGACTGGGAGGGTGTCGCTGACACCTTCGGAGAGCCGCTTCAGATGGCTCTGGAGCGGCTGCGTCTGGAGGGACGCAAGGAACTGTTCGATGCCGAGTCGGCGGTCCAGTTCCAAGCTGCTCTACTGACCAGTGGCCTCACCATCGGCGGCGATCTGCTCACCGACTTCCTCATGCCCGACGAGGACGGGGAGTCTCTCTTCAACGACCTCACCAGCGCGTTCCTGACGAACCACGGCAGCGGGGAAGGGGGGAAACTGACCGCCGAGGATGTCGTCTCCATCGCCCAAGCACGGGGAATCACCCTCACCCACGAACAGGTCAAGAAGCTGCTGCCGGCGTTCAACATCAGCGAGAACTCCGATGCCGCGTCTGCCCTCCGGTCCAACATGGACTGGGGTCTGCCCCAGGGAGAGGTCGCCTTCACCCCGGCGAAGCTGGGCATCACGGCTCTGGTGACCTACGGCACCTACCGCGGCGTGAAAGCACTGGTCAATCAGCCGATGGGTGTCGGCGCCGCGGCTGTCGACCAGGAATCCGCCACCGGACAGATCGACACGCTCTACAACAGCCTCTCGAAGGAGGGGCAGGCGAAGCTCATGGAGGCGATGCACGCCGAGTTCTCCTCCACGCCTACCGGCGACAACGAGGATCAGGCGTGGTCGGAGGGAGATTTCTCGGGATACGTCGCCAACTTCGCCACCGATCGCGGCGGCGAGCACGGCACCGACATGGAGAGGACCAACGCCCACTGGGGGGTGCACTTCGCCAGTCTTCGGGACCGGTTCCTCCGGCAAGAGGAGTACAACACGAAGCGCAACTGGGGGACGTTCCGCACGCTCCTCGACGGCGCCACGTTCACCAAGGCCCCGGGCGAGATGACCATTCAGGAGGAGCGGATGGTCATGGACATCTGGGAGCGGATGCCGGGATCAGCCCGCGGGGACGGAGTTGGATTCGAGGACGTCCTCAACGACGTGCGAGCCTTCGGAGAGGCCATCGGCGCCAAGAGCAGCGAGGAGATGGTCGACGAGTGGGAGGAGATCGCCCCGATCCTCTCCAAGACACCAGACCAGATGACCCGGGCCGAACGGTCTCGGATCGACAGTGTCTACGAGCAGATGGGCTTTGCGACGATGGATGGCCTCTTCCAGGAACTGGGCACGGTCGAGAGATACGACAAGAGTTCGGGGGATGTCCGAAACGTCAACGACAGCGGAAATGTTGGGCGGGCCGGGCGCTCCGACTATAGCTGGAACGACTGGGCAACCGTCGTGCGCAACGGACATGGAGAGATCACCAGACTCGAGGAGATCGACGGACAACTCTACGCTGTCATCGAAGGCAACGATCGACTGCAAGACATCCGCGGCAACATCGACACCCATGACAAGGGAGCCATCCGCATCGGATCTGCTGCCGAACTGGACCAGAAGTTCGGCAGTGACGACGAACTCCTCCGCGCCTTCGAGCGGAACCTGCTCGGTGAGGAGACCATCGAAGACCGGGCCAAGGTTCTGCAATCTCTCAATGTGAACGACTCGTTCTGGGAAGAGATCGGCGTCGAGCCGCCGCCCCCTGGCTACGCGGAGACGATGGCGGGGTTGACCGGGGAGGATTCGGTGGTCGAGACGGTCGACCCGCCGCCGCCGCCTGCCGAAGAAGAACCTCCACCCGAGGACGATGACCCGCCTCCTGCCGAGGAAGCGCCGCCCCCACCGCCTGTCGCGGAAGAGCCGCCTCCCCCCGTGGAGACCGGTGGAACGCCAGAGGACTACGAGACCCGCGTTGCCAGCGGAGAACTGGTCCGTCTCGATAACGGCGGCGAGTGGGTCTACCGACACTCCGTCACGGGCGCCAACGTCGCTGTGGTGCCGAAGGGTGACGTGGAGATCCAGCCCACGACCTTCGCCGAGGCGGGCCTCCCGTCCAACATCGGCGCAGAGATCGCAATGGGGATCGTGGAGCAGCTGGACAACGGAGGGACGTGGGTGTTCCGCAAGAACGGGAACATCATCGGTGAAGTGGAAAAAGACGTCTTCAACAGGTTGAGGTAAGACGGATGGGACGCAACATGCTGGCGATGGCCGCGGCGACGGGTCTCCTCGCGGGGGTCGATCGCAACCTCGATCGACGTCGAAAGAAGGACGAGAAGCGGCAGGCATTTGCCGAGGATTTCGGCAAGATGCGCTACCAGGAACAGATGCGGATGGCCGATCGGGACACACGCCATCGGCAGGAACTGGACCGCACGAACTTCCAAGGGGAGATCGACCGCTTCAACGACCTCGTCGACGCCGGAGACTTCGAGGGCGCCCGGGCCGCTGGTGAGGGCATCGACGCCTACCGGGCGGAGAACAACCTGCCCGGAGGCTCCTACACCGAGACGGCCAACACGCGAGAGCAGCGGTACCAGACCGAGTTCTCGCGCAAGCTCCGCGAGGGGTTCGATGCGAAGCTGACCAACATCCTCGACATCGACGACCCGGAGGCGAAGGCGGCGGAACTGAGCGCCTTCCAGAGATCCGTCGAGGAGATGTTCCCGGAGGGAGACGAGAACCGCCAGCTGCTGGTGGAACGGGCCGAGCAGCACCTGAGCATCGCCAAATCGACCAAGTCTGAGAGACAGGAGACCGAAGCCAGGGAACAGGCGGAGAGTCGCTTCATCGAAATGGTGCGCGGCGGGACACCTTGGCGCGAGCTTGTCGAGTTCGCTGCGGACAACAAGATCACGACAGGTCCGGTGTTCGGCTACTTCTCCCGCACCCTCCAGTCCCGAGAGGACGATCACCAGCAGCGCAACATCGCCCTCATCAACGGAGGGTTCCAGCCCGAGGAGAAGGGCGATCTCCTGAAGGACTACCGCGATCCCTACGAGCCGCCACAGTCCTTCGCTGACGACTTCGTGCAGGGCGCCCAGCAGAACGCCCAGCAGACGACGTCGATGCTCGCAGCTGCGGGCGGCAACCTATCCCCGGAACAGCAGCAGTTCCTGGCCCGTCAACAGCAGCAGAGCGGTGCGACTGGCACGCCTCCGGGGACCGGGGCCGCGGTGGCTGACGAGAACCCCAACGCCCTGCCGCAGCGGAACCTCCCCGACTCTTTGGCCTTGCCAGAGACACGCAGGCCCGATACACACTATGTAGACATCGGTGATTCCAACGTCTCCGACACGATCCCCGAGAACGTCAGTCCCATCGAGCGGGCGATCCTGTCGCTGATGAAGAAGAAGAACCCCGAGACCAACGCTGCCTTCACCCGCAAGGAAGCCGAAGCCTTCGTGAGGAGCCGCATCCAGTGACGGAATACAACCGCCTCCTCGCCAGCATCCAGTCGTTACCGGACGCTGACGAGGAGGAGGAGAACGATCCCTACGCTGGCCTGCTGGCGGAAATCGACTCCTTCGACCCCGTCGACCCGGCTCCCAGTGCCATCCCGACCCAAGCCGCCCAGGCTGAGTCGACATTCGCCCCACAGCCCCAGCCGGCCCGTCCTGCCCCCGACCCCGCCAAGGTGCGCACGCGCACCGAACGCGGGATGCGGTCTCTCGACCTCGACCTCCGGTCCTACGACGCTCTCGTAGGGTGGGACGACGTCACGTCCAAGGTCGCCGGCATGTTTGGGGACGACGACAAGCCCCGGAAGATGCAGGAGCTCATCTCGGAACAGGTGGCCTTGGAGCAGGAACGCCGCCTGAATCCCGCCGAGGGAGACGATCCGCTCACAGAAGCTGCTCTCGCCGCGGCGGAGATGGCCGGCCCGATGGCACAGGGCACGGCACAGGGCCTTGCCACGGGCGCCGCGGTGGGTGCGGTGAGTCTCGCCATCCCTGGCCCGGACGAACTCATCACCTTCCCTGTAGCCAACATGCTTGGCTCGGCCCAGATGTGGTACCGGCAGGGCGCCGGGTCGATGGGCCGCGACATGATCCGGCAGGGAGTCGATCCCACCGTCGCGTCGATCGTCGCCCAGGGAGCCGCTGTTCCCTACGCTGCCCTCGAGTTCATGCAGGTTCGTCGCATCCTTGGCCCACTGGGCGACAAGATCATGCGCGAAGCCGCCCAGAAGGTGGCACGCACCGTGCCTCGCGTGCTGGCCCGGGCTGGGGTGGGCATGGTGACGGACGTGGCCAAGGAGACCACCGAGGAGATGATGCAGGAGGCGGTCCAGATCGCCGCCAAGGAATCCGCCCGCATCTACTCCAACGAGTTCGAGGGGACCGCCGTCGAGGGGTCTCTGAAGGACGCGCTCTTCCCTGTGGACCCGGAGACAGGCGAGAGAGAGTTCTCGCTGCTGAAGGTAGCCGAGGAGGCGGGACCGGCCCTGGCGGTGCTGATGATGCCCGGGAGGGCTGTCCGCACAGCGACAGAGGTCGGCACCCGCCGCGCCCGCGACCAGCGAGCCGTGGAACTGCGCGAGGGCCGCAAGGAGGTCAGGGAGGCACTCGACACGCTCGAAGGGGAACTGGAGGAGATGTCCCCCGAGCAGCAGCAGGCGGTCGAGCAGGTGCTTCCCGACCACGTCAAGCAGGCCCTGTCCCGTCGTCGTGGTCGAACCACGACCGATGGAGACGAACTCGACGACATCCTCAACGATCCCGATGTCCAAGCCGCAGCCCGGGAGGTCTCGAATGAGCAGCAGTCCGTCGAGGAAGTGGTGGAAGAGCAAGTGGTGGAGGCGGAGGATGAGTCTCCGTCGCCGGTAGGCGAGCCCGAGCGCACGGCCACCCTCGATCGACTGGCCCAGGTGCTGCCGCCCAACGAGGTCGCCCTCATGGAGCGCGACCAGCAGGAGGAAATTGCCGACGTCCTCCGTCTCTACGACGAGAGCAACGTCGACTACTTCGACGCGGCACAGGAACTGTTCAACAAGCGGGGGATGCGTCACAACCCGATCACGGGAGACTTCACGCCCCTTCAGGAGACCGAAGAGGAGACGGAGGAGTCGCAGGCCCGGACGGACGAGGACAACAAGCGGTTCAACTACCTCGTCAAGCAGCAGTTCGGGGAGGAGCCGCGGCGACCCACGGTGGACGTCGATCTCCGCAAGAAGGACGACGCCGGCAAGCCCGGGAAGGCGGTGCGCACGGGAGACGCCCTGGTCCTCGATGGGCGAGAGGCCGAGGTCGTCCGCAACTACAAGGACGAAACGCTGGTCCGCTTCCTCGACGATCAGTCGGAGGAGTGGACGAAACTCAGCGGGCGCGACATCGACGCCCAGCCCAAGGCCGACCCGACGCCTACTGCCCCGGAGACACAGACCGGAACCCCCGTCGACTTGTACGACCGGGAGCGGGCCGAGATAAGCGTCGGTGACGCTCTCACCATCGGTGACAGGGATGCGGAGGTCATCGAGGTCGAGTCCGACCGCATGAAGGTGCGGTTCGCGGACGACGACTCGGAGCAGTGGGAGTTGCTGAATATCCCTACGGGTAGGGGTATCTCGACGGGCAGCACGAACCAGACTGGACCTACTGGAACGTCCACGGACGACAGTGACGGTCCCGGGGGCACCACCACGCCGCACACCCAGTTCATCACGGGCGACACGCGAGGGAAGGGCGGGAAGCGCCCCGACAACGTGCGAGACGCTGGCTGGGGGCGCCTGTGGACGCCCAACGAGGGCCGCACGCCCACCCCGGAGGCCGATGAGCCGTGGGCGATGGACAACGGCGCGTTCGACGCCGAGTCGGCCAAGACGGGCAAGCCAGGGAAGAAGATCGACCTCGACAAGTGGGAGAAGTGGGTCCGACGTGGCGTGAAGGTGGGCGAGAAGCGCAACAACAAGCCCTTCATGGTCGTCCTCCCCGACGTGATGAACGGGGGCGAGGAGAGCTTCGCGTTCACCACGCAGGCACTGGAGCGGGTTGGTGACCTCGATGTCCCCTTCTACATCGCCGCCCAGCCCGGAATGGACCTGCAAGACGACACCAAGTGGCACGAACTGCTACTGGACGATCGGGTCGACGGCATCTTCCTCGGCGGCGACGAGGCGTTCAAGGAGAAATGGGGGCCGCTACTGGCATCCCAAGCCCATGAGGTCGGCAAGAAACTCCACTACGCCCGCGCCGGCACGAAGCGGAAACTGCTGGAGGCCATGCGGATGCGGGCCGACTCCGCGGATTCCGCCTTCCCTCTGTGGACGAAGGAACGGCAGGAGAACCTGCTCGATTCCCGCACGCCGAAGGAACTGATCGACAGCCTGTCCCCGGCTGAGTTCGAGCGTCTCCGGGAGTGGGATGAGAACACGGGGGACACCGCAGGGTTTGTGCCTGGGCACAACTTCGAGACCGGTGCCGATTACGAACAGAGCAAGGATGAGGCGCGGCGGTTCAAGCTCGACCAGTCGCTGGAGAACAAGGGTCTCCTCGAAGCAGATGGCGACGACTGGCAGCACCTGAAGCTGGTCCCCAGCATCGCAGAGGCAGACGCCGGGACCGTTGTAGCCCGCGAGAACGCCGATGCAGAGGAAGGCGACCTGTCGTCCCTGGCCGAGCCCGGTGCGCCGAGACGGGAAGTTGGTATTCCCCAGTCCGAGGGGACGTTCCGACACGCCAACAAGAACCGCACAAAGCTGGAAGTGAAGTTTCCCGGAGAGACTCCAGCTGCAAGCCGCAACCTGCTCGAGCTGAAGGGGTGGAAGTACAGCGAGAAGAAGGGAGTGTGGACGGCTCCCAATACGCAGGAGAACGAGCATCTCCTCTCCCGAATGGGCATCAAAGATCCCGACTTCGAGGAGTATATGGGAAGGACGGGTCTACAGTCTGGCGGCGTCGGTGCTCGCATGGCAAACGACGTATGGACCGTCTCCCGGGACGAGTTCGTCGAGCAAGTGAGGGCCGGAAGAGACTTCGAGACGGAGACTCCTCTGGAGGCGCTGCGCGAGTCTGGAGACTTCGAGACTCTCGACGCCCAAGCAAAAGCCTACCATGAAGAGCAGGTACGGCAGGAGTTTGCGGATGGGCGGATGATCTTCCAGGGGATTCTGCGCGACTACCCGGATCTCTTCGACACTCCACAGGGACAGGCTGGCACCCTCTCATGGGGCGACAAGCTCGACGCGGATGTCACCAAGCTCTCTGACGATAAGTTGGAGGCCGTACGTATCGCGTTGGATCGGGTCGAGGATGAGCCCGGTGCGCCCCGGGTGCGCGAAGTGGAACGCATTGCTGAAGTGGAAGCCGAACAAGAAAGACGCGCTGGCCAGAAAGCCCAGCAAGAGGGCAAGGATTCTGAGATCGGCCAGTATGTCGACATCACAGGTGTAGGAAAAGAGCGTCTCGAGAGTCAGGATGAGCAGGGCCTGGATGAGGCCGGCTGGCCTCCCGTCGAGCCGCACACCGGCAAGACGCTGACGGTCCTGTCCCTCTTCGACCACAGCGGCGAGTGGGCCAGCCCCTACGCCGAGGCGGGGCACAACGTCTTCACGGTCGATATGAAGGAAGGCCCCAACGTCAGCTGGGTCACCGACATCAACGACTTCACCGCCGCGAAGCTCATGGAGTTCCTTGAGGACTTCTCACCCAGCGGCGACGTGGACGTCGTTCTCGCGGCATGTCCCTGCACGCACTTCACGGTGAGCGGGGCACAGTACTGGAAGGCGAAGGACGCGGATGGCAGGACTCAGGAGGCAGTGGAGCTTGTCCACCAGACGCTCCGCGCCATCGGCTTCCTGAAGCCTGACGTCTGGGCACTGGAGAACCCGGTCGGGCGCCTGAACAAGCTGGTGCCGGAACTGGCCGACTACGGCCCCACCTACGTTCAACCGTTCTGGTTCGGCAACGAATACTCGAAGAAGACGGGTCTCTGGGGCCGCTTCAACAAGGACCTGCCGCGCAACGAGGTCGAACCGGGCGAGAGCCCGATCATGAAGCTCGGCGGCAAGAGCGAGAAGACGAAGGAACTTCGCAGCATCACGCCTCGAGGGTTCGCCCGTGCGTTCTACGAGGCGAACAAGAGCGAGATGATCCCCGAGCGTTCCGACGACTGGTGGGATGAGTATGATGGATATGGTGCGCCCGAGGATCTGAACGACGAGAGGGTCGGATGGCGTCTCGGCCCGCCCGACGCAGACTGGGGCACGCCGGAGCCTTACGCCCTGCCGAAGGCGGAACCGGAGCCTGCTCCGCCTCCGCCCAAGCAGGAGGCTACTCCCGCCGCGGCACCTGTTCCGGCGTCTACCTCCAGCCAGGAACTGGTCGACGCGAAGGATGGCCTCCGTTACTACGTGGGCATCGGTGAGACCGGTGCGATGTTCACGCTACGGGCGAAGGGCATCGAGCCGGGGAATCGCAGCGACATCTTCGTCAAGAACCTCGGCAACACCGCCGAGGCGGCGCGGGAGGCGATCAATCGCTGGGAGCAGGAGAGCGGGGTCCGCGTCTCCGGTGCGACGGACGACGACCTGCGCACCATCGGGCGCATCTCCACTGAGGTCTTCCCGATCGGCAAGCACGCCGGCAAGACTATCGCCCAGGTGCTGGAGGAGTTTCCCGACTACGCGCAGTGGGCGGCGGGCAACCTGTCCCCGAGCCGGAAGATCAGTCACGACTTCATCGCCGCCCTCCGGGCCGCGGTAGACGCAAAGTTCCCGCCTCCCGATGTTGCAGTGGTAGAGGCGACGGACGAGGACCGGGAGATCCTGCACAACGCGGACCTGACGGTTTCACAGGACGACGACGCCTGGGTGGTGGACGGCAAGACGTTCCCGCACAGGCGCACCCTCGGAGAGGTTGCCGGCGAACTTCAGGGCAGCTTCGATCGACGCTCGAAGACATGGAGGTATCGCTATGACCCAACGGCGGCAATCGCAGAACAGCTCAAGGAAAGCGGCCTCGCCGCGACAGCTCCCGGACAGTTTGAATCGAGAGGAGATGAGCGCCCTGAGCCAGTACGATCAGATGCGGAGCCTGAAGGGCGAATCCGGGTCGGGCGATGGGAGTTCACCGCAGACGCAGACGTCTCCGGCATCCCCGCAGGACTCCGAGAAAGCCTGACCGACCACCAGCAGCAGGGAGTCGCCAAGGCGGTCGCCGCAATGGACAGCGACCCGGGCGGCTTCCTCCTCGCGGATGGGACCGGCGTCGGCAAGACGCGCCAGATCCTGGCCGTCTCCCGCATCTACGCTGACCGCGGCCAGCCGGTGCTCATCGTGGCGCCGAACGAAGTGCTGGGCAAGCCCTTCTCCAACAAGGGCAAGATCACCGGCTCCTACGCGAAAGACGCCGAGGCGATGGGCCTCGACATCGAGCTCGTCAAGGACAAGACGGCGTTCGAGCCGGGGAAGGTCTACGTCACCACCTACACGCGCATGGGGCGGCTCGCCGCCTCCGTGGACGAGAACACGGTGCTTGTGTGGGACGAAGCGCACGGCCTGAAGAACCTCCTCTCGGGCACGTCTCGCGCCGAGGTTGGCAATCGCATGAGCGAGAAGGCCCGCTCGGTCCTCTACGCCACCGCGACTCCCGCCGACAAGCCGGTTCACCTTCCCTATATGGCCCGGGTGGGCGTGCTCGAAGGGAAGGACATGGAGGACCAGATGGAGTTTCTGGGCCTCGAGAAGCGGAACATCAACGGGCGCGAGTTCTGGGCTGTGAAGGATGAGGTAGGGGAGACCCTCGCCCTGACCCGCATGGGGTGGCTGTTCGATCGCATGACGGCACAGGGGCGCATGGTGAAGCGGGAGATCAGCTTCCAGGGCGTCGATGTGCAGATGGAGACGGTCGACCTTCCGCCCCAGTGGAAGGACGTCGAGGCATCCATCTACACCGGCTTCGGACACCCCGACTCGCTGCAAGGTCTCCAGAAGGCCCGGGTGCTCATGCACCTTCGGCGCCAGCAGGAGCCCTACAAGATCCAGCGGATCGCTGACTCCGTCGAAGAGGAACTCGCCGCGGGGCGCCGTCCCATCATCTTCGTCTCCCGAGTCAACTACTCGGAGGCCGGTCAGGACATCAAGGTCCAGAACGCCATCTCCGGCGAGTGGGAGGTTGTCGGACGAGAGGTCTACGCCGAATCCGAGGGAACTGCCAAGGCGCTTCGTGAGGAACTGGCCAACCGAGGCATCACCGATCTGGCCGAACTGCACGGCGGGGCGGAGACGAAGGCCGCGGACGCGATGGAGAAGTTCCAGTCTGGGAAGGCCCGGGTGGTGCTGGCGACCATCGAGAGCGGCGGAACAGGGATCAACCTCGACGACACCGTGGGGGATGCCCCCCGAACCATGATCGTCGCCACGGCTCCCTTCGATGCCGTGGGGAACGTGCAGGCCGCGGGGCGCGGATGGCGCCTGACGACCAAATCCGATTTCAAGATCCGCTACCTGTTCGCCAACACCGAGGTCGATCAGTGGAACCGCGACATCATCGCAGCCAAGATGCGCCACCTGGGCGCCACGGTTCGGGGACAGGTCGAGCGTCTCAACGTCACCAACGAGCAGGGCGAAGAGGTCGAGCTTGACGTCGCACCGGAGACGGATGTCGACGTCGTCCAGGCACCGAAGCGGAAGACCAATCCCAACAAGGGGCAAATCCCGATCAGCCTCACGGTGGGGTCGATCGTCGGCAAGCGGGCCGGCACTCTCCCTGCGTGGGAAGTGCAGCGCGTGCTGGACGCCACGGGCACACTGGAGAAGGGCGCCATGCAGCGCCTGCTGCGGGCAAGCTCCATCTCCGACCGGGATCAGCGACAGATCCTGAAGGGCACCAAGCGAGTTCAAGACGCCATCGTCCCGGGCGCCCCGGGGACGGACGTCGAGACGATCATCGACAACGCCATGCAGACGCCGGAATACGCAGAAGTTCTGCGAGCGGCGGGCGTCGAGGACTTCCAGTCGTTCGCGGACGTCGTTCGCAAGGATGGCCTGTCGCAGAGGTATCCGACGAGGCCCAGTGACAGCCCGGCGATGGCCGAGCAAGAGCAGATGGCGTCGCAGTATGACCCCGACCGCATCGTCCAAGACATCTCCGAGACGAAGGACATCGACTCTCTGAAGGCAATGGAGCGATGGATCTGGGAGAACTCGGAGCGATTCGGAGACCGCCTGAACCAGATCCTTGACACGGTGAAGCGGCGAGGCGATTTCTTTGGAGACATCACTCCCTTCCAGCGGAAGAGCGATGCAGACGCGAGTGAACTGCCTCAACGGGTTCCAGGGAATGACGTTCGAGGAACGTCAGCGGCAGATGCTCGCCATATGGAGGAACAGGCTGTTGCTCGTCTTGAGAGCGCAGTCCGCGAAGCGAACCAGCGGGACGGGTTCCCTGACTTCCCGAGCGGTTCCCTTCAACGAGTAGACCAGCCCGGCCACCGTAGCGCCGAGGCGGCAGCGAAGATCGCCAAGGTCTTCGGCAAGAACCTCGTCTGGATCAAGGCCACCAACCCGAGCGCCGGGTCGTTCAACGGGGTCACCTTTGAAGGCTCCGTCTTCCTCAACGTCGACACCGACAACCACCACGTCGCTGTCGTTGGGCACGAACTGACCCATCTGCTGGCCGACGATCAGCCAGACCTCTTCGACAAGCTCGTCACCACCCTGAAGGAGGACGGGGCCACCCGCCGCTGGCTCCGCCACAAGGGGGGACGGCAGTTCGGTGACAACACATCCCTGGCCGTCGAGGAGCTCGCTGCCGACGTCGTGGGCGCTCGCATGACAGAGCGCGAGTTCTGGGTCAACCTGCAAGAGCAGGCGCCCGACGTGGTGCGTCAGGTCTACAACTACCTCAAGCAGCTGCTCACGAAGATCCGCCTCGCCTTCAACCAGTCGTACAACCAAGACGCCTACCTGAAGGACGTCGAGGCAGTGCGAAACTCCGTTGCCCAGGTCATGGGCGAATGGGCGCACCGAGAGTATGTCGCGGGTCTGTCGAAGGACGATCCACGCTATCAGCTGATGGTGAAGCACGCCTCGCCGCACAAGTTCTCGAACTTCGCCCTCTCACAGGTGGGCACAGGAGAGGGAGCCCAAGCGTTCGGATGGGGCGGCTACTTCACCGACACAGACGGGGTGTTCCACTCCTATCTGGAACAGTTCAAGCGACGGAACCATGAGCAGCCCGGTATCAAAGCCCACGGCGGCATCATTCGGTTCCCGACGCCCGGGCATACGACGTGGTGGTCAGGAGTCGGAGCGCAAGACACTGTGTCGGATCTCGACGCCCTCCTCGACTACGCGAGAAACGCCTTCCACCCGGACGGTGGTCGGTCGATGTTCGACTACATGATGGGCCATCTGGCGGAGGTCATTCCGGCTCGGCTGAGTCATGCCGCGGATGGGGCTGCCAAGGACGACATGCAGAGGCTGGCCGATTTCTGGGAGGAGACTCTCAAGGATGCCGACCTCGAAGACTTCGTCATCCCCGAGAAGCCCGGCGCATATGGCTACAAGGTCGCGCTTCACAAGGGCAAAGACCCCAGCGAGTATGACTACGTCGACTGGTACGAGGAACTGACCAACGAGCAGGCCGACAAGATCCTCCGTCAGGGCGGCGAGGAGGGTCTGTTCCTGGACGAGGAGGAGATCCGCCAAGGATCGTTCAGCTTCATCTACCGCAACGTCCTCGAGGTCAACCTACAGTATCACGCTGCGGAGAAACTCGATCCCCCTCCGGGGTGGAAGGTGGAGTTCAAGACGGCGGGCGAGATGAAAGACGAAGCCCGTTCCGGGTTCGAGATCGACAAGGTTCCCGACAAGGAGCTCTGGCGGGTCCGTCACCCGAGCATCATCAAATACATGGGTGGCGGGGTGCTCTACGACTCCAAGCAGGAAGCCCTCGACGCCATCGAGGGAACGCTCGACGCCGGCTTCTACACCGACACATGGTACGCCACACCCCCGCTTGAGACCGCCGACGTCGAGGAAGGATACACACGCGGCGAAGTCATCACGGGCGCATGGGACACCTACGACAATGAGGAGGCGCCAGAGATATACTTATACGAGGCGAACGGCGAGCCTATCCCCTTGGATCACAGCTACGCCGACGAGCAGGCCAAGGAGATGCTCCCCGAGGTCAAGGAGGAACTGCGAGACGAGTTCATCGGGGAGGATGGTGAGGTCGACGAGGACGCTCTCGAAGAGCGGGCAGAGGAAGTGGCACAGAGCCGCGCCTATGACGACGCCATCGAAAACCAAGAGTATGAGTGGACTGCCTTCAATGAGATGACGGAGGAAGAGTATCGCATCGTTGGCAATCAGTTTCAGGGATACCGAGTCTCCACAAATGGCGAGGTCATCGCGGACTACGTCGACAACTGGGACGATGCGCGACTGGCGGCACTGGAGCACAACGAGAAGATGTGGGAGGAAGACCGGGCCTTCAGTCCGATCAAGCCCATCCGGTCGGACAGGGCCGCATCTCTCTTCCTGTTGCGTGCTGGCATCGACGGCATCCGCTATCCGACCAGTTCGTTGAGCGCGGCTGGCCCAGGAGACGGCCACAACTACGTCGTCTTCGACGAGAACGCCATCAGCATCGAAGAGGTTGCCCGCTTCCAGAAGAAGCGTGGCGCCGAGGGCGGCCCGCCGCTGATCGCCGTCCACGGCACGACCGCCGAGGGCATCCGCAATCAGGTGGAGCTCGGTGGCCTGCCGGTCCCGTCGCTGGCGATCACGACGCCAGACAAGGTGAAGGACGCCCTGCGCTACGGTGACATCACACTGATCGGCACGAAGGATCTGGTCGACCCGGAGATTTCGACGAACAAGACCTACCCAGCTGACGCCTACACCCGTCGCCAGCCGCGCCGCGAATACCATCTACAGGACGATGAGATGGAGAAGTTGGCGTCGCGGATGGCGAAGACGGGCCTGTGGAGGGCCGACTGGGACGCCCACAACGACCTGGAGCAAATGAATCTGGATCGCGGCCTCGAGAACGCGATCTACGAAGCGACGGAGGGATACGGCGACTCTCACCGGAGGCTGCGCCTGTGGTTCCTGAAAGAGCAGGGCGTGGAGATCGAGACGCCGACGAAGCCGCGCAAGCCGCGCAGTCGCATCCCCGGCGTCAGTCCCAAGTCCAAGGTGATCCGCGACTTCATCGCGGCGAAGGGGCGGAAGATCCCCAGCGGAATCGAGTTCGGCGGCGACGACCACCGCGAGCTGTCGGAGGTGGCGCTGGCCCTGCTGGACGAGTCACTCACCGGCGAGGTGAGCGAATTGCGGGCCGACTTCCGTGAGGATCTGTTCAGCGCCGACACCGACCTGCTGGGATTCAACGCCGTCGACAAGTTCGCCGAGGATCTCCGCGCCATCGCTTCACGAGAGCGAGAGCCCAACAACGATCTTTTCGACAAGCGCATCGACCGGGCCGTGAAGAAGGCCGGCGGCAACGAGGCCGTCGAGAAGTGGGTGCGGGAGACGTTCGGGGTCGTGCAGGGGGGTGAGTTCTTCACGACCGACGCGGGCCGCAAGCAGCCCTACCGTCTACAGGAGATCCTTGCCGAAATGACGCGGCGGGGCACCAGTGGACAGGAGGGTGGGCTGGTCTACGGGCTGGGCCAGTCGAGGGCGGCAGCGGCCAAGCCGTTCACGTCTGTCGAGCAGATGCGCTCCGAAGCGGGCGGCATCGTGACGAAGGACGAGGTTGACGCCGCCACGAAGGAGTTGCAGGAGTCCGAGTTCTTCCCGCTGGTCGATCGCCTGCGGGAACACTACGAGTGGGCCGACCCGGGAGCGATGTCCTTCGACCGTTTCGACGATGCGTCGAAGGCGATGGGCGACTACCTGAAGAACGGACCGAAAGGTGTCCGGGGCGCGATGCGAGCCCTGTCGAAGAACGGCTACCGAGGCGTGCCCGAGCGGCTGGTGTCAGACTTCCTCGAGGTGGCCGAGAAGCTGGAGAGGACGCCCACGGCCTACTTCGAGGCGAAGCCGCAGCGGGCCGTCGATCTGAGCGAGTGGGCCGGCGCCGTCGTGCCGCGTGGCACCGACGAGGACGTGCTGGACATCCTCAAGCAGAACGGCGTCAAGCGCATCCTGACCTACAAGCCTGGGGACCAAGATGACCGGGCGAAGAAGGTGCAGAAGTTCCGGGCGCCCCGCTTTCAGCGGAAGGCCACCTGGACAGGAGAGAAGGCCGTGCGTCCATCGAGCGATCTGACGATGGACCAGTGGCTCGCGGAGATCGAGACGCAGGACGCTCGACGTCAGCAGGCGATCCGCGATGTCATCGGCCCGAACGGGGGCGCGGTGGAGATCGGAAAGAACCGCTACGTCATCAGCAAGAACCCGATGCCCAATCGCACCGAGAAGCCGTGGCGTGTCACGCAGTTCTTCAACCGCCCCGATGTCGGTTGGGAGCCGTGGGGCCACCGCGACGTCAAGGAACTGGACCAGCCCGAGGTCAAGAACCGGCTCTACCCCGAGGGAGCGATTCAGGAGATCGTCAGCCAGTCCTCCCCGGAGGACGCCATCAAGCCGGTGAGGTTCCAGAGGAAGAAGCGGTACAACCCCGCCTTCGACCCGGACCAGACAGGCTTCTCCTTCGGAGATCAGCGGCAGCTGCCCACAGGCGCCCGCGCCAGCGACGGCAAGGGACTGGAAGGCACGGGCCTATTCGAGGCCGCAGGCGCCTCGGCACGCGCCAAGGCGCAGAACGACCTGTTCGCCCCCGCTGAAGCTGCTGGAGCTCCCCCGAGCCGCGAGGAGCAGGCGAAGAAGGAGTGGCAGGAGAAAGGCACCGACAGCCGGTGGTTCAGACGGTGGGCTGGCAAGGACGCCACCATCTACACCCGTGACGACGTTGCCCAGGGCAAAGCCGCCTTCGAGACTGGAAAGCCGGTGGCCGTCGAGGCGTTCCATGGGACATCGGAGAGGAAGCCGATCGACGCCTTCAGTGCGGAGAAGCTGGGGGAGTCCACGGGGACAGCCTCTGCCAAGAAAGGCCACTTCTTCACGTCCGTTCCTGACGTCGCAGAGAACTTTGGGCGCCTGTCCAAGACGAAGGCATGGGGGCGGAACGAAGCTGACTCGGACGAGCGGGGCGTGTCCATCCTTCCGGTGTATCTGGCGTTCCGCAATCCCCTTGTGCTCGATGGAGAGGGCTACGAGTTCAGCATGATCGACGCTGTCACTCAGGCAGAGAGTGGCGGGCACGATGGATTGATCGTGGAGAACACCTACGACAGTCCATCTCCTCCGAAGATGACTCTCGACGGCAAGGATCTGCCGATCGACCACCGGTCAGAAATGTTCCTCGACATCGAGGAGTTCCAGAAGAACCCCTCGGGCCGGGAGAACCCCCTCAAGATGTTGACCGATGTGGTCAATGGGTATCAAGAGGAGGTCGACTACTACCGGAGGGAGATCCGAACCTGGGAATCCCTGTCGGAGGAAGAGCAGAACGCGCTCCCCGCACATCGACAGTTCGAGTATCTGGAGGATCTTCTGCGGGACGCGGAGATCGAAGTGGATACGTGGACCGAGATTCGGGACGCCTACGCCGACGATCCCAACAGGGTGCGCGTCGAGCGCCAAGGTCGCTCGACCGTCTACGTCGCCTTCAATCCCACCCAGATCAAGAGCGCCACCGGCAACCGCGGCACCTTCGACGCGGAGAACCCGGACATCCGCTTCCAGAGAAAGGGGCTCCACCCGCTGGAGCAGCGGATGCTGGAGGTGGCCGGAGGAGAATACGATGGGTCTTCTGATGCCGGATTCATTCTGGCAGACGGCACAGTGACCGCCCGGCCCGAAGACCATCACACCATGGCTGCCGCTGCTATGGACGGGAGGGGCGGAGAAGACGCCCTCACCCCTTTCATGGAGGAAACCGGCGCCATGCGGGTCGTCCAAAGCCTTGGCGACGCCCTGGAGGTCCAGGCCGAGGGGACTCCGACTCCGGCGCAGATCCGCTCCATCGCTACGGTTGCCCGCGACTATCGCTCGATGGGCATCAATCTCGAATACGGCGGTGGGTATCATCGCTTCAACTCCATCGGCGAACTCCAACGATTCTTCCGCGACCAGACTCCCCGCTTCCAGCGCGGCGACGACGTCTTACGGGAACTCGCGGATCGTCTGAGCAACCAGCCCGGCGCCGCGAAGATCAGCGGAGCGCAGCTGCGCGAGAAGCTCGGAGAGGCGAAGGTCGAGGAGATCATCTCCCGCATGGAGAACTCCTCTCAGTTCCGCGAGGCAGTCCCCCCGGGGCACATCGCAGAGGAGGAGGATGGCGACGTGGTCATCCACCGTCCCCTGGAGATTCCCCCGGAGAAGACCTCCCAGCTGATCCGTCGCTACGTGCAGGACAAACTCAACCGCCTCGAGCAGGTCGAGGACATCATCGGGGATGTCGAGGAGGACGCCAAGACCTACCGCGAGGCCACTCTGTTCATCGGTCGCGCCTCGGAGCAGATCGAGCAGTTCGACAAGTGGCTGGAGGAAGACTTCCTGAAGCGTGCCGTCGAGGCTGACCTGTCGATCGACGATATGGGCTGGCTGCTCTACGCAGGCCACGCGAAGGAGCGCAACGCGCACATCGCCACGAAGAACCCTGACTTCGAGGACGGCGGGTCCGGTATGACAGACGAGGAGGCCGACGAGATCCTCGCTCGCTACGGCGACAACCTCGCGGCCCAGTCCTTGGCTGACGAGTTCCTTGACCGTGTGACGCGGGAGACGCTCCGTCTCCGCTTCGAGGCCGGCTTCCTGACGCAGGAGGCGTATGACGGTCTCCGTGGCCAGTTCGAGCGATACGTCCCCCTGAAGGGCAAGGCGGGCACAGAGAACCACCCGGTGACGGGCAAGGGGTTCAGTGTGCCGAGCCGCGGCATCCGCAGCGCCTACGGGCGTCGATCCGTCGCGGACAACCCCTTCACGCAGGCCATCGCGGATCACACCGAGGCGATCATCGCCGCGGAGAAGAACAAGGTGGGCCAGCACTTCCTGAACCTCGTCGAGTTACATCCGTCCGAGTCATGGGAGGCCCAGGTGCAGACCTTTCTCCCGCGCTACGACCAAGACGGCAACCTGCTGTTCATGGACCCGAAGGTGCGGGACGCCGACAACGTCCTCTCGACGTGGGTCGACGGGAAGAAGCACGTCATCACGATCCACGATCCGGCTCTGGCGTCGGGCATGAAGAACCTCGGGATGGAGCGAGGGATCAAGTGGCTCAACGGGGTCAACTCGTTCCTCCGAGGCATGGCGACGATCTGGAACCCGGAGTTCATCCTCACCAACCTCGAGCGAGACCTTCAGACGGCGGGCATCCATCTGGCCGGCGAGCGGTCGGGGGCGATCGCTGCGAAGGTGGTTGGTCGCGTTCTCAAGGGGGGCGCCTACAAGGGCATCTGGCGCAACATCCGGGACGGGCGATCCAACGAGTGGTCGGAGTGGTATCAAGAGTTCAAGGACATGGGAGGCAAGACGGGCTGGTACGACGTCGCGTCCCTGGACGAGAAGGCCGAGGATCTCCAGAAGCGCATGGGCCGCATGGCGAAGCCGAACCTGCTCAACGCGGGCCGAGCTGTGGTCGACTACATCGCAGACGTCAACGAGATGGTGGAGTCGGGCATCCGACTGGCGACCTATCGGACCTTGGTGGAAGAGGGCGTATCGAAGAAGGATGCTGCGGCAGCTGCCAAGGAACTGACGGTCAACTTCAACAAGAAGGGCGAACTGGGGCAGCTGCTCAACAGCCTGTGGCTCTTCTCGAACGCCGGCATCCAGGGCTCGTTCCGCATCTTCCACGCCCTGCTGAAGTATCCAAAGGTCCGGGGAATCGCCGCGGGACTGGTGGGATTGAGCTTCCTCCAGAGCATCGCCAACCGGTTGATCGACCCGGAAGACTGGGACGACACCGATGACTGGACGAAGGACAACTACTTCCTCGTCCCGACTGGTGAGGGCAAGTTCGTCAGCTGGAAGCTGCCGTGGGGCTACAACGTCTTCCACGTCCTCGGGAACGTGCTGGCCGACTCGGTGATCGGAGACCTCGCCGGGGGAGCCGTGGACCGTCAGTGGACTCCGCAGAACGTGACCCTGCCGGAGCTTGCCGGGCGCGTGCTCTCATCCTTCGATGACGCCTTCAACCCCCTCGGGGGCGGTTCATTCAACCAGTTCTTGGCCCCGTCTGCCGTCGATCCATTCGTGCAGTGGTGGGAGAACAAGGACTTCGCCGGTCGACCGCTCCGCAAGGAGGTCGTCTACGGCAACGACAAATCGAACCAGCAGCTGGCCTTCTCTTCTGTGAGAGAGCCGTCCAAGGAGTTCACCCGCTGGCTCTACCGCATGACGGGAGGCGAGGTCGGGGAGACATGGGACGGCAAGGAGGTCTACATCAACGCGCCCTACACCGTCGACATCAACCCGGAGATGGTGGACCACTTCCTCGATCAGTTCGGGTCGGGCCTGGGCAAGTTCATCGGCAACAGCATCGCTACGGGTCGCACCCTCTCCAAGGGGGACGTTCCTGAGATCAACTCCGTGCCGATGCTCCGCCAGATGCTTAAGGCTCCGCGTGAATGGACGCCTGCCAAGACGGCTCGGGAGATCGTGAAGCGATCGGGCAACACGCTGATCGGTGACGACCAGCTGACCCGCTTCAACGCGGCTCTGGGAAGGGCTGTCGCACGCGGGGCGATGGACGAAGAGGAGGCGACGAAGCTGCGCAGTCAGATAGAGAACGCGCAGGGCAAGCTCCGCGCCGCGATCGCGCCCGATGGCTTCGACCCCGAGATGTCGATGGAGGACCGTCGACTGCTACTGGCCCGGTTCCGAGGACAGGCTCAGGGCTACCGGCGCATGGGACACACAGAGAAGGCCGACGAACTCGACGCGAAGGCGAACGCCCTCCTCGAAGAGTTCGGGGGGATGAGAGGTCTCCTCCAGTCCCTGCCGGCCAAGGATCGCAAACTGGTGACCTCCGGCACGTCCAGATGGCGCTCGAAGACAATCAAGGAACTCCGCAAGCGGCTGGACGCTGCGGACAGCCCGTACCAGAGGCTGGTGAAGGTGTCCAGCATGTAGGTAGCAAAGGTATTGCAGGAGTAGTAGATTCAACGCTGCCGGGATGTAGGTAGAGCCTCCCGGCGACAACAAAACATCAGACAAAAGGCGCATGGTAGGATTCGTCCACCATGCGCCTTTTGTCGTTCTGGGAGGCTCATCCATGAAGTTCATGCCCCTCGCCGTCCTCCTCACGCTCTCCATTGGCTGTGGGTCTGCCCAGGTCAACGACCGACTCGGGGAGCTGCAAGCCCAGTACGAGGCCAAGAAAGAGGAAGCGCGAACCTTCGAGTCGAAGGCACAGAGCCTCGCCTCTGAGAGTTCGCGCCAGATCGGTGATCTGAACAGCACCGTCGCATCCCTGACGTCCCGCCTCAACGAGACGGACGCAGTCCTCACGACGACCCGCCATCATCTGGCCAAGATCCGGGCGCAGAAGGCCGGCGCCGAGAAGGATCTCGCCGCGGCCAGTGCTGAACTCGAGGAACTCCGCAATCGCCCCGTCGATGCGCCCGTCGCTACACAGGACATCAGCGAACGCGAGACCCTCCTTGAGAAGCGCGTGCGCGAGTTCCAGGAACGGGTGCGCTCCCTACAGGACAGGTCTGTCGACGTGCAGGAACGCCTGCGACAGGCCCAGGCGACCATCGCCCTTCTACAGGGGGAGAACATCCCCATCGAGCAGGCCCTCGGGGGAGGCGGGATCGTGAGTGTCATCCTCGCTCTGATCGCCTACCTCGTCGGTGCTCGCAAGAGGAAGGTGGCCTGACATGGGCGACGTCGTCCTCACCTTCACGCAGCTGGCTTTCGTCTCTGCTCTGATGACTGCCGCTCTGGAGGTCATCTTCCGCACTCGGGCCTATCAGTACTACCTCGGGAGGGGGCCTGACGGCGCCGGTTCCCGGTGGTTCACCCACTTCGAGTTCCGCCCCTGGATCGCCATGATCGTCGGTGTCTTCGTGGCCTACTCCTTCTCCCTGACGGCTCTGATCGAAGGACTGGGCATCGACCTGAAGGATCTGGTCGACGTCTCTCCCATCGGGGAGGGTGTTGTCGATGTCGACGTGGTGATTACGGGCATCGTTCTCGGCGGCGGAGCGAAGGCCATCCGGGACGTGGTCAAACGATTCGCGGAAACCCGCGACAACATCCGCTCGACGCTGACGTAAGAGGAGCCATGAGACGCTACCTACTCGCCCTCTCAGTCCTACTCGCCACAACCACGGGCCTGTCGGCCCTGTCGTCTGTCAGTGCGCGGAAGAGCTACTCTGCCGGAGAACTCTTCACCGCCAGCGACTACAACGCCGACCGATCTGAGACGGTTGGGTGGGTCAACAATCTCATCGCGCTCCATCCGGGCGACTCGACGAAGACGGTGTTCGGAGCTCACGACACACTCGTCTCTCGATCCATCGGCCAGATCATCACGAAACACAAGATCGCGTCCCTGGCCGCGGAGGACTCTCTCGAGTTTCACATAGCCAACATCGGGCGAGCCAACGTCGACTCTCTCTACCTCGGGGGAACACCGATCGTCGGCTTCGTGACAGGTGTGAGTGCTGGCAAGCGGGCGTTCTACTCGTACGCCAACACGGACACCTTCAACACCGACAGCCTCACGGTGGGTGGCCCGGCGACGTTCCTTCCCGGTGCCACATTGACGATCCACGGTATCGCGGATATGGACACCGTCCGCGCCGACTCGATGACCGTAGCCGGCGATGGGACGGTGACCGGAGCCTTCTCGGTCGGCTCGACGGCGACGTTCAACGGACAGGTCACGCAGCCAGCGGGGGCGCAGACTGACCTCGAATACGCCTCGGTCGACACCCTGTCCACCGACAGTCTCACAGTCATCGGTGACGCCACTGTCTCTGGTGCGTTCTCTGTAGGATCGACGGCCTCTGTCAACGGGCACCTGACGCAGCCTGCCGGTCAGCAGACCGACCTCGAATACGCCTCGGTCGACACGCTGAACACCGACAGTCTGACGGTGATCGGCCCCGCAACGGTCAGCGGCACACTGACGGCGGGCGCCCTGGCCGGCGATGGATCAGCGATCACCGGATTGCCGACGGGCACCACCCTCTCCACCAATATCTCCTACCCCGACTGCACTAAGACGACCTACAGCGCGAGAAAGGTCATCTGCGGCAGCGACTATAACCCCTACTGGATGTGGGATCTCGACCTATTTCGCGCCGAACAGGCCGACAACAGCTACGTCGCATCGGACGGCTACTGGCCCGACGAGTGGTGCGTGACGATCAGCGAGGGGCAGGACACCGTTGCGGTGTGGGATCGCCGCACGATGACGACGCCGTGGCAGGTCTACAAGGTCGCTGGCACAACCAACGACAATAGGGCGGCTGTCGGTGACGCAGTGGGGAGCGTCTGGCGGCTGGACGGCAAGCTGTATATGGGCCAGCCGGGCGGTTGGGGCCTGACGATTGCAGACTACCGCAGCGACGTAATCGACTTGGTTTACACGACGACGATTCAGCGGTTCAAAGATGACATCGCTGGGCGCAACAACGGGGTTGGCGTCTACGCAGTCACCAACATCGGGACCATCGACGACGATATTAACGCCGTTTCCGCGATCCGCGATCCGTTCGGGCTGAAGGACGGGGATTGGCCGGCACAGTGGTGGCACGTATCGACGGAGAATCATAGCAGCACGTTCAATCCCCATGCTAACGCCATCTACGATGCCAACATCTGGAGTGGAGATGCTGACGAGAACGGCTCCCTGCTTCTACCGGGGGGAGGGTGGTTTGCTATAGGAGATGGCACATCCGACGACGTTGCTGTCTATAGGCGCAGCATCTTCTCTGTAACCGCAGACGGCTGGCAAAACAACGAGGCGATCTACAACGGTGGAAGCGGATCAGAGGACCTCGCGTGGCCCGACGCGGCGGTCTATTCCGACATCGCCGCCATCGAACACGGCTCCATTGAGAACGCGCCCTACATCCTTCTGGCGTCGGATTATGGGCTCTACGGCATGCAGACGAAGCCGTCCGTCAACACCGACGGGATCAAAGTGCGTTTCCACGACGACTATCAGGGACCGGCAGAGAAAGGTGACACACACGGCGCGTGGGCTCTTTACGACACAGTAGATGCCTCTGTCTACGGCAATGACCTGACGACTGTCGGTAGTCCCGGCTTCCTACGCGGACAGGTCAGCATCCCGTTCTCCAACGCCTACAGTTCGACCGTGGGCTCGTTAATGTGGGCCACTGAAGTTGACGGCTTCACGATGGGTGGCTCGACCAGCGGGAACAGTGTTACGCTGGCCTTCTCTGCCAAGTCTGCATCCGCGACGAATCCGTCAGGCAATCAGTGGATCGTCTATATGCCGGACAACGGCACAGCGGACTCATGGGGTGCCTACTTCGACAGCGACGGCCACATGAACGCTTTTGTCGATGACGCGGCTCAGTCGTCCGACATCGCGGCGGGTGCGACGGATCTCTATGACGGTGCGTGGCACGACTACGTGATGGTGGCCGACCGTGACATCGGGGCGGTCTACCTTTATGTCGATGGGGAACTGCACGCCAGCGACGTGAGCGCAGCCAGCACAAACCAAGTGGAAGCCGACACGGCGTATGTCGGTGCGACCAACCTCGCGGCTGGATTTCACTTTGACGGCCAGCTTGCCATGCTAACCGTGCAGAAGTCGAAATGGTCGGCAGAGGACGCCAAGGAGCGGCACAGGGCCTTCGTCGCTTCCATGAACGCCCCCCTGTCCGATCCCACGCTCCCCGATTCCAACGTCGTCGCCGTCGCCACGATCCCCGGCGGGGGAAACTGGGTCGCCACGGCAGACGCCGACAGTGTAAAGGTGTGGGCCAAGGTTGGCGTGCACCTGATTCCGCACAGCGTCTATCCCGCGCCGGGTGCCAAGATCCGCGATGTCGCCATCTGGGCGATGGCTGATTCGTTCGGATTGGCGATTGCGGACTCGACGGCCTTCCAAGTTGTGCAGCCCGACCCGAAGGTGGCGGACCTCGCGCAGCATCGGCGCTATCCGTTCGTGCAGCCGATGGTGGGCGCAGAGGTGGTGGTCGATTCGACTGGCGCAAACGGGCTGTTCTGGCATGTCGAGGACGCCATCGACGCGGGCGGCAACGCGAATGTGAACAGCGTCCACATCATGCCGGGCACGTATCTGCCCTTCGATGTCACCGTGGACTACATGAACATCCGAGGGTCGGGATCGAACTGGACCGACCACACCCGCCCCTACACGCTGATCGACGGAGGCACCACAGATCATGCCATTGACCTCTCTACGGGCCAAGCGGCGACCATCCGCGATTTGGTGGTTCGCACGACACCGGGCGGCGGGCAGCAGAACAACGGAATCCACATTCAGGCCAACGGCTACCTCACGCAGATCGACAACATTAGTGTTTACGGGTGCGACAATCAGGGCATCTTCATTGCCGAAAACGGCAACTACGTGCAGGTCCGCAACAGCAAGTTCTACGACACAGATGTCTACGGTATCTACACGAACGGATTTGCCAACAACTTCCTCGGAAATGTGTTCTACGGGACGGGCAGCTACTCCATGTATCTCGACGGGCTGGCTGACAATTCACTGGTCGTCGGCAACACGGTGAAAGACCCCACCAACGGGCCATTGCTGATCGACACCAACTGTGAGAACGTGCTCTATAACGCCAACCGCTTCGACGGAGCGCCGACCGACAACTCGGGCACCGGACAGGCCACCAGCAACAACAGCACTGCGTTCTAACGGAGGATCATCCATGCGTAACCTCATTCTCATTTTCGCGCTGGCGATGCCTCTGTCGGCGCAGACGGCACAGCAGCAACTCGACGCGGTTCGGTCGCAGATTGACAGTCTCCGCACGCTGGCTGACTCGCTCGGCTCGGTCGTCAACGTGCAGACCTACATGACGGTCATGGCGTCGGAGTATCCCGACCTCGCGGCGGCTGGCGTGACGCTCTCGGTTCACCCCGCTGACTCTCTCTACGTGCGCCTCAGTGTTCCCTATGGTGCGGCCAGCGATTCGATGAAGCTGGTCTGGCGAGAGGCACTGGTGGCCGTGAAGGAGGCCAACGTCCCGATGGTGAAGATCAGCGGAGCGACCTACGCGGTGCATCGGACGCGACTGCGGCGCGTGGCCGATGCGCTGGATGCGGTGATAGACTGATGGCCGTCTACCCTGCGATGGACTGCCGCTGAGATGCCACTGACCGCCCTTCGCCAACTGACCGAAGAACTCGGGATGCGCCCGTCTGACGTGCTGTGGGCGAGTTACGAGTTGAGCCAGTTCCCGAAACTGATCTCTACGTTCGACGGGAACATCGTTCTGGCGAATCGGGCGCTTGAGGATCTGTTGGGCTTCAGCGAGGACGAGTTGCGGGCGGTGGGGTGGATGAACCTCACGCACCCCGACGACCTCGCGTTGGACATGGAGTATGCTGAAAGGCTCGCTGCGGGGGAGTTCTTCTACTACCAGATCCGCAAGCGATACCGGAAGGCAGACGGGGAGTATCTGTGGATCTACCTCAACGCCGAGCGGGTAGACATCGCGGGGCACGACCCCATCGCTGTGTGTCTCATACAGGACTCGCCACAAGAGGGGCTGAAGATCATGGGGACGAGGCCCCGATGAACGAGCCGAATGGCTGGAACGAGTGGAGCCGCCACGTGCTGAAAGAACTGGAACGCCTGAACGCGGAACTTGTGGCGGTTCGCCAAGAACTGACGGAGCTGAAGATGCGCTTCACAGCCGCCGAGGTGAAGTTGGCGCTTTACGGCACTCTCGGAGGGACCATCGCCGGCACGGCCATCGCCATTGTCGGGGGCCTACTCACGAAATGATCGTCGCGTAGGGGGGCCTGCATGATCCTCGACGACCTGACGCCCAATCAGAGAGCCGTCTTCGACTCCTACTGGAAAGGAATGGCGAAGGGTCAGGAGTGGGGTCAGTCGGACATCGCCAAGGACACCGGCATCAAGAAGGGCACGGTCGGATCGTGCCTGAAGATGCTGCGCCGGACCTACGACGAATCGGGCAAGCCCCTGGTCCCGCCAAGGAAGCCCGGCGCAAACCGGCCCGATCAGACGACCCCCACCAGCAAGCCCGGCCCGCAGCCGGAGCGTAGCTACAGCGAGGACGGCAACACCGCGCAGCTGGCGACCGTCATCGACCGAGAGCCGCGCAGCCTCGATGATCTTCTGCAAGCCTGCAACATCGACCCGGAGGAGTGGCACGTTGAGTCGTGGACAGCCAACGTCTGGGAGGTCGGCGCGAAGGTGGGCGACAGCGACTCGCAGCAACTCGTCGCCATGCCGCTGTATCAAGTCAAGGCGAAGCTCGTCCGCAAGGTGGCCCGTGCGATCGTCACGGAGATCCCACCTCTCCAGCCGGCGCACATCAACGTCAAGCCCCACAAGACGAAGCCCCTGGAAGCCGAGGGGATGCGGCGGTGCGTCGTCGTCCCCGACATCCATGTAGGGTTCGCTCGAGACTTCGGGTCAGGCGCGCACAGCCCGTTCCACGACAGGCGGGTGGTGGATGTCTACCTACAGACGATCCGCCAGGTGCGCCCGCATCGGGTGGTCATCCTGGGCGACCTTCTGGATCTGCCCGACTTCAGCGACAAGTACCTCTGCTCGCCGGAGTTCTATCACACCTTCCAGCCGACGCTCTATGAGGCGGGGTGGATTCTCAGCCAGATCCGCGCAGCTGCGCCCGAGGCAGAGATCGACTTTCTGCCGGGCAACCACGACGATCGCATCCGCAAGGCCGTCATCTCCCACACGATGAGCCTCTACAAGATCCGCCCGGCCAACCAGCCGCCCGACGCGCCGGAGGTGCTGAGCCTGACCAACCTTCTCGGCCTGCACCGGCTCAAGATCACCGAGCATGAGGACTACCCGAAAGGCAAGGTGTGGCTGAATCGGTGGCTGGCTCTGCGGCACGGCAACGAGGTCGGGGCCAAGAGCGGCAGCACGACCGGCAAGACGCTCGCGGAGGGCAAGGCGCACTCGGAGGGCTACGGGCACATCCACCGGGTGGAGAGCGCCACCCGCACGTCCCATGAGTTCGACGGTCCGGCCTACTACACCGCGGCGTCCTTCGGGTGCGGTGTGCTGATCCCCGGTCCCATCCCGGGCAACTCTCCGACGCACAATTGGCAGAACGGCGTCGGCGTCATCTACTACGATCCCGACAGCCCCTTCCGCTCCATCGACACCGTCCACATTCAGGACGGGCGCTGCGTGCTGCACGGGAGCATCCTCGAGGGGCAGGACTACACCGAGCGCATGGCCGAGGATCTGCGGAAGCACTGGAACTACGGGGAGGCGGCGTGAGCGTCGTCACGACCCGCACGCTCCGTATCGTCAGCACCATTGATCTGGAAGCGGTGCTTCAGGAGATCGGCCAGAGCTCGCCCGAGGAGATCGCGGCGGTGTGTATCGCTCTCTGTGCCGAAGCAGGAGAGGGCGTAACCCGGGAAGTGATCGCCGGGCTGAACGATCTGGAGTGGGTCGAAGAAGAGGTGGAGGAAGAAGAAGAGGAGCCGGACCTGTGAGGATCTACGTCAGCGGCCCCTACAGCAGCGATCCCGTCGCCGGAACGCGCACAGCCATGCAGGCCACCGCCGCGCTCATGGACATGGGCCATGCGCCCCTGTGCCCGCACTGGACGCTGTTTCAGGATCTCGCCTACCCGCGCCCCTACGAGGATTGGTTGCGGATCGACCTTGCATGGGTGGAGGTGGCAGACGCCGTGCTGCGCCTGCCGGGGCAGTCAAGCGGCGCAGACCGAGAGGTGGCCCGCGCCGAACACATCGGAATCCCTGTCTACTACAGCATCGGAGACATCCCATGTCCATCCTGACCGACGCGCAGGAAGCCGTCGATGGAGCCCGCGCCCGAGACTACGGCCACCCGGCAGCGAACCACGGCACGACCGCCGAGATGTTCCGCCAGTGGCGTCAGCGCAGGTACGGCGCGCCCTTTGGAGAGACAGACTTCGACGCCATCGACGTGTGCGCCTTCAACATCATCCAGAAGCTATCCCGCCTCGCCAACACGCCCGACCACCTCGATAGCCTCGTTGACATCGCAGGCTACGCCCGCAACTGGGAGATGATTCTGGAAGCAACACCGATGTCTCAGGAAGAGATCGACGAAATCAAGGTGGCGTAGCTACAGTTCCTCCCACCAGAGGAGGAGCGAGATGCACCACCGACCCAGCTGCATCATCAGCAGCGCCCCCAGCCACAGCGGGGGCCAGGGCCAGATCACAACACAGGTCACCCAGAGGGTGAGAATGAACCACCGGGGCATCGCTGACCGATCGTGATTGAGTATTTCTACTCCGGGCATTGAGCAATCCGCCGCCGCTGTTATCCAACCGTTATCTGATGTGCAGGTGTCATCGCCATAAGTTGTTGCAGCCCTATGGGGGTAGTAGTGAACACCTGCAAATCTGCATGATGTAGGACGTGACGGTTCACCTCGGATCATAGGGGCTCTACAGGAGTGGGATTCTCCCGGCTCTGGCTGCTCGCTCTGGGTTCGTTGTTATCCAACCGTTATCCGATCCTGTTATCCAATCGCAGCCCCCCCCGCCTCTGCTCCTCGAACAGGTGCGAGTAGACCTTCTGCGTGATGGACGGGTCCGAGTGCCGCAGCTGCCGGGAGACTTGCAGGCTCGTCGCGCCGTCGTTGGCCATGAGCGAGGCGGTGGTGTGCCGCAGGTCGTGGAATCGCCGCGGAGCCAGCTTCGCCGCCTTCAGGGCCTTGTTGTGCCGCTGGAGGGCGACCCAGTGCATCACCGGCCTGTCGCCTTCGTGCAGCCAGATCAGCCCCTTCTTCGGGTGGTGAGGAACCCAGTTCTCCTGCTTCCAGGTGACGTGGTACGTTTCGATGGCCTCAAGGGTCCGGGGCGAGAGGACCACGTAGCCGTGGGAATCGTCCTTCGGAGCCTCGAGGGAGCCGTTGCGGACCATCTGGTGCGTCACCTCGTAGCCCTCGCCATCGAGGTTCTCCCAGGTCATGCCGCACGCCTCGCCCT
>Ga0208019_1000039_pt1 | contig 59804 bp, 111 predicted proteins | sample CB_VirMetaG_5_FD_184540 | JGI IMG/M metagenome (GOLD analysis project Ga0208019, IMG submission 184540) | Freshwater to marine saline gradient viral communities from Chesapeake Bay - CB_1508_1D Viral MetaG (SPAdes) (version 4) | ecosystem: Environmental > Aquatic > Marine > Coastal | place... | reverse complement strand
TTAAATTAGCAAATAAAAAAAACAATGAATAAACAAGCAGTATTGTCACTAAGTGGAGGTATGGACAGCTCCACATTGTTGCTTCATCTACTTGCCGAGGGCTATGAAGTGACAGCACTGTCTTTTGACTATGGTCAAAAACACTCTGTTGAACTTGAAAGAGCTAAAGCATTAGTTGAGCATCTAAATCATGAACTTAGACCTCAAGGTTACTCTAAAATTAATTATCAAGTAATTAAATTAGATGGTTTGAGTCAATTATTGAACTCATCACTTGTAACTGGAGGAGATGATGTTCCTGAAGGTCACTATGCTGAAGAAAATATGAAAGCAACAGTTGTACCTAATCGTAATAAAATTTTCTCATCAATTATTCAAGCTGTAGCTTTGTCTATCGCAAATGCTAAAAATACAGAAGTACATATTGCTATGGGAATACATGCAGGTGATCATTCAATTTATCCAGATTGTAGACAAGAATTTAGAGATATTGATTATGAAGCGTTTGTAGCTGGTAACTGGGATGCTGAACAAGTGAAATATTATACTCCATATTTGCTTGGTGATAAATTTGATATTTTACAAGATGGAGAAAAATGTTGTGATAAATTAGGTATTGACTTTAACGCCGTATATAAACGCACTAACACGTCATATAAGCCATTAATGCATATTGTTTATGATGATTATGATAATCCATCTCCTGAATGGTTTAGTGACTATAAGTCAGCCTCTTCAGTTGAACGTGTAGAAGCATTTATTAAATTAGGTCGTCCTGATCCTGTAAGTTATGCAGATGAATTTGGACCAGTAACTTGGGAATTTGTAAAAGAGTACGTATCTTCAGTATTAGATGACTACGCGAAGACAGTATAGAAAATCAAAACCTTACCCATCAATGTATGTGGTAATTAATAAAGATGGTGAAGTTTACACTGGTCTAATGAGAGGCAATGTTAGTTGGTCTTATGATTGGTCTGAAGCTAAACCCTTATTTAAAGAATCAACAACTTGGCTCCTAAAACACAACCCAGGAGCTGAGTTAATTAATGAAAAAGAATTATAATGAAACATCCAGATCCAAAAAAACATCAAATGATTAGTTTTGTTAAGTCAGGAGTGCGTATTCTAGGTTATGGACTTATTCCATTTAGCTTGGTTACTGCAACTATTGTACTTATATTAAGTGAATTAATCGGAATTATTGAAGAATTAGTATGAAACAATTATTTTATTTTACAGCGCCATGGTGTGGACCATGTCGTATGTTAGGTCCTACTATGGATAAAGTATCAAAAGAAATACCAGTTGAAAAAGTCAACATTGATTACGAAATGGACAGAGCAAAATCAGCAAATGTGATGAGTGTTCCAACAGTAATACTTGTAGAAAATGGTCAAGAAACTCGTAGGTTTGTAGGAAACAGAAGTTATCAAGATGTAATGAATTTTATTAACAATGGGTAAGTATCAATCAACAAAATTATTCGACAACTATTCAGTTGCAATTCGCCAGTGGAAAGCTCAACATTCACATTGTCAATTACTTCATGGTTATGCTTTGGAATTTAAAGTATGGTTTGAATCAGTTGAGCCTCTTGAAGAAAATCAGTTGGATGAAATGAACTGGATTCAAGATTATGGTGGATTTAAATCTACAGATGCTGAACCAACACCAGGTAATGGTTTGAAAGATTGGATGAATTATATGTGGGACCATACTTTGCTAATTGAAAAGGATGACCCATATTTGGATTTGTTTCAATCAATGAATCCAACAGTTTGTCATTTGCGTGTTATGGATAAAATTGGAGCTGAATCAGCGGCTAAATTGGTTTATGATAAATTTAACGATGTTTTATCTAAAACAGGTGGTGGTCGTGTTAAAGTAACAAAAGTAGAATGTTGGGAAGCTAAAAATAATAGTTCAATTTACATAGGAGAATAATTATGGATTATAATAAAGTAACAGAAAAACAATGGAACATTCAAGAACCAGGTCGTATCACTGATTACGATAAAAAAATTCCTGTATTGGAAATTTATCCTTGTGTTCAAAGTGAAGGTTCAAGACAAGGTCGTCCTACAATAGCAGTTCGAGTTACTGGTTGTACTCATAGATGTTGGTTTGGTGAAGGTGGATGGTGTGATTCTTGGTACACTTCAATTCATCCTGAAAAAGGAATTTATACATTTAATGATATTATTAAAATGTATGATGAAAATCCTCATATTAGGGAAATGATGTTAACTGGAGGTTCACCAACAATGCAACCTGCTCTAGTAAATGAATTGACTCATTTTGCTTATCAACGTGGTATATTTATCACTATTGAAACAGAAGGCTCTCATTTTATTAAAACTGATTACCCAATTGGGCTCATATCTCTTAGCCCTAAGTTTAGTAATTCTATCCCTAAAATTGACATCAATACGCCGATGGGTAAATTGGTTGATCAGAAGATGATTGACCAACATAATAAGTTTAGACTTAATTATGACGCTATGAGAATGATGTTAGATCAACATGCTGATTATCATTTCAAACCAGTATGGGATGGCACAGAGGAAAATTTCCAAGAAATTGAAGCGTTTAGAGAAAAAATGGAAATTCCAAAATGGAAAACATGGTTGATGCCCGCTGGTGATACCCGTGAAACACTTACTGAAATGTATCCTATTTCAATTGAAAAATGTATGAAAGAAGGATATAATTGGACAGGCAGAGATCATATCATAGCATATGACACTAAGAGAGCTGTTTAATGGATCTATTAGCAACACATCCAATTAAAAAATCAGATTTAGGTTTTCATGGTAATCTATTCGGCGGTAAATTACTTAGCTGGATAGATGCTGCTATTGCCGCTTACGCAATGGAAATTTGTCATACTAACAGTATGATTACAGTTTCATTAGATAAATGTATTTTTAATAAACCTGCTAAAGAAGGAAACTTAGTTAAAATTTATGCTAAAGTTTCTAAAATAGGAAATACTTCAGTTACTTTTGAAGTTGAAGCTAGATCTTATAATGTGTTTAGAGAAGATGAAAAATTAATCTTAAACACAAATATGACTTTTGTTAGAGTAGATAATGAAGGTGTTCCTATTTCAATATCAGAAACTGTTAAAAATAGATTTGCATCTTAATATTTATAATTAATGAAAAAATTATTATTAGGATTATTTTTACTACCTATTTTTGTATTTGGACAAAGTTGTCATCTAAGAGATTCAGTTTACATCAAAACAAGTATTTTTGAAGCGGTTTATTCTGAAGTACTTCAACAGCCGAAATTTGTTTCTTATACAGTTCAGTGTCCTGACGGTTCTGCTTCTCGTAAAGGAATGGATTTTTATTCAGTTAATGGAGTAGTTACCTCAGATAATTTAGATTATGTAGGTAATGTTTGGGATAAAGGACATATGGCCCCAGCCGCTGACTTTAATTGTACAACTGAAACGCTATTTCAGACATTTAGTTATGTTAATTGTGCTTTACAGCATGAACGACTAAATAGAGGTGTTTGGAGAATTTTAGAAAAACATGAAAGGGAATTAGCATCTCAATACTTAGTTATAGTCCAAATTAGAATTGTTTATGGACCAAACGCTGAAGTATTATCTACAGGGGCAACAGTACCAACAGGATTTTATAAAACTATTACTTATAATAATAAAATAGAAAAATATTATTTTCCAAATGTCTCACCAACTAAATCAAGTTATACAGATTATTTAATACAATGAGTTTAAAATTTAAATATTTCTACAGTCCAGGATGCGCTGCCTGTAATCAAATCAAACCTTTTATTTCTAAATTTAAAGATGAATTAAATATAGAAATGATTAATAATGATGAAGATCAAATCTTATCAGAAAGCTATAAAGTTGATTGGTTGCCTACATTAGTTATGGAACATGAAGGCAATACTTGGAAATTTGAAAGTCCAAGGGCAATTGAAGAGTTTTTAACAAAAGCATCAAATGGTTCTCTTTAACGAAAAAGAAATTCAAGACAAAGTAGGTGAAATGGCCTACAACATTAAAAAAAGACATCATGAACAGCCTCCTGTATTTATTTGTGTTTTAAACGGGGCATTTATGTTTTTTACTGATTTAGTGAAACATATGGATGATTGTCATATAGATTTTATAAGGGCGAAATCTTACAATAATACAACACAGGGTGAAATCCAAATCACAAAACAAATTGAAATGGATATTACTGGAAAAGATATTTATGTTGTTGATGACATCTATGATTCAGGCAACACTATGAATAAACTGACCCAACATCTTCAACAATCAAATCCAAAATCAATTACACCAGTAACTTTATTTAAAAGATACACAGCTAAAAATGATGATTTAATTTATGGTTTTAATTTAGAAAATGAACTCTTTTTAGTTGGATATGGATTAGATGGAGAAAATGATTTAAAACGTAACCAGAAATATATTACTGGATTGATGGCTGAAGATTAGCCATATTTATGGTAAATGCCTAAAGCAATTAAGTTTAATACTTCTGCTCTTTCTAAAACACGAGGAAAGGGAAACATGAGAATAGGAGCTAATTCTTATGACTATGGTACTTCTTATTATAGTATGGTAGAACCACCTGATGGTGGTTACACTATTTATGAAAATAAAGCAAGTGGAGGTCCTAGTATTAGAGTAGCTAATAATGAAGCTGAACTCATTAACTTAACAAGAGAATCATCAGGTACAACTTATGCTTCTGCTGCTGAGTGTTTAGCTTGGTTTGCTGGTCAAACAGATAAAGTGGTTGTTTCTTCAAATGATACTTTTGATGATCATGTGACTGATGGATTAGTTTTAGAATTAAATGCTTTTAATTTAGCTTCTTATCCTACAACAGGTACTACTTGGTATGATTTAAGTGGTAATGGGTATAATGGTACTTTAGTTAACGGTCCTACTTTTGATTCTAATTCAATTTTATTTGATGGTGTCAATGATTATGTAATCCTCTCAGGAGGAGGAACTAATAATACTCATGCTTGGACTGCTGATAATAGTGTAGGTAGTAATATATTATGTTATGAAATTTGGTTTAAAGGAACTGATAGTACTGGTAGAATAATTTCTAAACCATGGAATGGTAGTGGGCAATATAATATATCTGTGTATCCAAACTCATTTACATTATTAGTAGGAACACAAAGTAATACTATAAGTTTTCCTACTATTAACGATGGTAATTGGCATCAATTAATAGTATGGGCTAATAGTACCCAAATGGGATATTATCTTGATGGAGCTTCTAGTCAAAACTCAATTACTCACAATTTAACCCAAGGAGTTCCATCTGCCGGGAATAATAATTTGCCTTTAGGTTTAATGACTCTTTATTTTTATGGTAGTGGATGGGCTGGAAATACTGGCCATGCTCAAAATGGTAATGTTGCTTCTTTTAAAAAGTATAACAGAGTTATAACTGCTTCTGAAGCGAAACAAAATTTTTATAAAGGTAAATGTGTTACTAATAATTTAGAAATTTATTATGATGCTGATAATTTAGTTTCAACCCAAGATGAATCCCAATGGTATGACATTTCAGGCAACGGTCGAAACGCTACAAAATCAGGTTCACCAACTTTAACTACTTTAGGAGGAGCTAAATGTTGGAATTTTACATCTACAGGACAATTTTTTGATTATAATAATTCATTTTCAAATTTAACAGCTTGTACTTTAGAAGCTTGGATTTACCCAGCATCTTCAGAAGTATCTGTGGGTGATAGAGGTACTATTATTCAAGGTAATATTTATATGTCTTGGAATAAGTCAAATAGAAGATTAAGTACCTATTGGTACTCTACTAACAATCAAGGTTATCATGAACCTACTTTACAAATGAATAGAGAAGAATGGTACCATTTAATTACAGTTTGGACAGGAACTCAATTATTACAATATATTGATGGTAAATTAGAACGAACTGTTAATACAACTATAAGTAATGGTTATATAAATAGAATAAGAATCGCTCAAGAAAGTAGTGGTAGACAATTTGCTGGAGGTATAGCTATGGTAAAAATGTATTCTGATGCTTTAACTGAAAGTGAAGTACAAACTAATTATAATTCATATAGAAATAGATTTGGAAAATGAGATATATAGAAGAAGGAATTGATTTGAATGGTACTATATGTTGGTTTGTTTTAGAAAACGCTGACTTAATTGGTATATTTTATACATTAGAAGAAGCAGAATCTAATTTGTAATTTAATTTGGTTTTTTTAAAATAAGTTATTATATTAAAGTTATATGAGTATTGAAAACAATAGACGTTTGAAACATTCTGATCTAGAATGTGTTGATTTAGGTTTTGCTAATGGAATTGCTCCTGGTTTTCCCTTTAATGAAGATGAAAAATGGAAAATGGTAGAGGAGGCAACTGAAGCCTATGGTAAATTTTTGGATGCTTTAAAATGTGATTGGAGAAATGATCCAAACTCAATGGAAACACCTCGCCGTGTAGCTAAAGCTTATGTATTTGATTTATGGAAAGGACGTTATGATGCAATGTCAGACATTACTTCATTCCCTTCAGATGGTTATGATGGTATTGTAATTGAAAGAAATATTCCTTTGACTTCAATGTGTTCACATCACCACCAAACAATTGGAGGAGTAGTTCATATTGGTTATGTGGTAGGTAAAGGTGGACGAGTAATTGGTTTGTCTAAATTGAATCGTATTGTAGAACATTTTGGTCGTCGAGGAGCTATTCAAGAACAATTGACATCAGCAATTCATCAAGCAGTAGATAAAGTTACTGAAGGTAATCGTGGTGTTATTGTTACAGTAGTTGCTACTCACAATTGTGTTAGTTGTAGAGGTGTTAAACATCAAGGTGCATCAATGGTCACAACTAAAGCATCAGGTGTGTTTATGGATAATGCTAATCAAGCTCGTAAGGAATTTTTTGACAGCTTGAAAGTCAATAACGGAGGACATCAAATCTAATGAAGCTAGGTGGTTTTGTTGAAAAGGTAATTAAAATTATTACCTTAGGGCAAGGTCATCAAATTGCTCTATTCATAGCTAAAAAAATGGGTTATGATGATTGCGGCTGTAAAGCTAGAAAAGACAAGTTAGACTTGTTTTGGGATAAAATCTTAAATAAATTAAAATAATATGCTACTAAACTCAAATCAAATATCAAATTACATTAAAGAATCAGACTATTCAAAACGAGCCCAAATTGGAATCGATTTGTCAGCTGCTAAAATTGAACGTATTGATGTGGGTTCTTCTGTCTATACAGATAAAACACACATTGACCCATCAGGTTACCATGAAGTAGAAACTATGAGTATTGATGGTAAAGATTGTTGGCGTCTGGAACGAGGTGTTTACTCTGTTACCTTTAATGAAGGAATTCATGTACCAGCAGATTGCGCTGCTAAAATCACTCACCGTTCATCTTTGTATCGTACAGGAACAATTATTGAATCACCTTGGTGGGATCCAGGATTCCATTGTGACCAAATGAATACAACTATGGTTGTAAATAGTGTAATCATTATTGAAAAGAATGCCCGAGTTGCTCAAATCGCCTTCTGGAGAGTAGATGAAGTAGGTGAACAATATGATGGACAGTGGCAGGGTCTTAATACAGCTTATAAAAAATAATGAAACTCTGTATTGAGTGTGATATTGAAAAAACATTAGATGAATTTTATAGAAATGTTTTAACCAAAGATGGTAGAACAGAAAAATGTAAACAATGTTTAGATAAGGAAGCTTTATCTAGATATTTAGACTTAATTGAAAAAGATAAAAAAAGAAGAGAAAAAAATAAAAAATAAGTCCCTTCTTTTTAGATAATGTATTCTATAGATTCCCCATTTTGGGTATATAAAAAATAATATTTTCCCAAATTTGGGGAACCTTATAAACTTTTGTTCCCCAAAGTTTGGAATCCGTAAATAATTTAATTATATTTATTATCATCAAATCAAACAATTAAACAATCAAGATGAAAAAATTATTATTAAGTTTGTTAGCAATCGGAATGATTGGAGCAAGCACAGCACAAATTGCAATCCCAAGCGCAGCATTCGCTGACAACCCATCACGTTTTAATGGACGTAAAGTAACATTAAAAGATGTTAAAGTAGATTTCACTAACACCTTAAACACTGCTGTAAATACAGTAGCTCCAGCTCCTTTAGCAGGACCAATTCAAATGCCTACAGTGGCACCCGGACCAAATGGAGCAGGAAACGTAGCAGTACGTTGTAACCCACCAAGAGGTTTTAGTCAAGTTAATATAACTTTTAATTCATCTCCTGATTACAAAGGATGTTTCTTCATGCAAGATGTTATGTACAATCAGTTGAAGCGTGAAACAGGTGGACAGAGCGTAGATGCTCAAATCACTTTCAGAGGAGACGCTAGAACAGGATATAATGTATCTTTCTACAAGTTAGGTAAATAATTACTTTTCTAATCATAACTAAATTAGGCTTGGGCAACCAAGCCTTTTTTATTATATTTAAGTAATGTATCAAGCTCTATACTACGATAAAGAAGAAAGACAGTATTATTTAAGGGACGATAGAAGTAAAGATTTTAAAACACTTCAATATTGGCCCACTTATTATCAACCTGATCCAGATGGTGAATATGAAACATTAGAAGGTACTAGAGTGTCACCTACTAAAAAGATGCATGATTGGAAAGACACTAGGTACTTTGAAAAAGATGTAGATAAAATAACTCGTTTCTTAGTTGACCATTATTATGAATCAGATGAAACTCCTAAAAAACATAATTTAGTTTATTTAGATATTGAGTGTGAGGTAGCAGGAGCATTAACACCTGAAAACATTAAAGATCCTAAAGGTAAAATAACCGCTGTTGCTCTTTATGATAACAATAGTAAAAAATATTATTGTTTGATTCTAGATGAATCTAAAAAAATGAAACCAGCTAAATCAGAGGATAAAGAAATTATTCCTTATACCAATGAAAAAGATTTACTTAATGGTTTTCTTGATTTATGGATTAAATTAGATCCAACAATTATTACAGGTTGGAATAGTGCATATTTTGATATGCCTTATTTATATAATCGTATTAGAATAGTTCTAAGTGAAGAGATAGCTAGTTATATGTCTCCAATTAGAAAAATAAATTATAATGATTATACAACAGATGATCCAATTACAATTGGGGGTATTAATCATTTGGACTATATGCTTTTATTTAAAAAGTATATTATGAAACAAGAACCATCTTATCGATTAGGTGATATAGGTAAAAAATATGCTAAATTAGATAAAATAGAATACCAGGGCTCACTTGATAAGTTGTTTGAAGAAGATATAGATAAATTCATTGAGTATAACTTACGAGATGTTGAAATTATTGTTGAATTAGAGGCTGTAATGAAGTTTATCGAACTAACAGTTACTATTTGTCATTTATGTCATGTTCGATATGAAAATATCTATTATTCAACAATGTTAAATGAAGGTGCTATCTTAACTTATCTAAAACGAAAAGGAATAGTTTCACCTAATAAACCAACTACTTATAATCCTTTACTTAGAACAATTGAAGAAGAATATGCTGGTGGTTATTTAAAAGATCCTACACCTGGGTTATATGAATGGGTAATTGACCTCGACTTTACTTCATTGTATCCCTCCATTATTCGTTCTTTAAACATGGGTATTGAGACTTTGGTTGGACGCGTTGTTAACAGAGGTAAATTTGATAATCAATGGTCTCTTAAGGAACTAAAGGAAATGGATCAAGACCAAGTAATTAGAATTGAAAAAATTAAAAAAGATAGATCCATATCCACTTCAGAAATTAAAGTTGGTGATTTAGTTTCTATTATTGAAGAAAATGATTTAATTATTTCAGCTCCTGGAGTAATGTTTCGTAAAGATAAATCAAGTGTTGTTTGTGAAATTTTAACTGACTGGTTTGCTAAAAGACAAGAGTATAAAAAACTCATGAAAAAAGCTTATAAGGAAGATAAAGACCCGGTTATGGGAGAATTTTATAATAAACGACAACATGCTTATAAAATTAAATTAAATGATGTTTATGGTGTATTTGCTATTAATGGTTGGAGATACACAGATGGAAATAAATTTATTAGTAAAGCAATTACTTTAACAGGTCAACGATTAACTCAAGAAAGTATTAAATTTGTTAATAAATGGTTAAATGAACAATTAGACACAGAAGATAAAGACTACATTGTCACTTCAGATACTGACTCACTTTTTATCCAAGTAAAAGATTTAATTCTAAAACGTAAACCTGAATTAGTAGATGCTGACCAAGAAACAATTGTGAAAGAAGTATTACAGGTAGCTACTGAGGTTCAAAAAGTAGCAAATGATAATCTACATACACTTGTTCAAGAATTATTTAATGTTAAATATCCTGATGAACCTCATTACTTTGAGCTAAAACAAGAAGTTGTACTTGACCGAGGTTATTTTGCAGGTAAGAGGAGATACGCCCAACATATTGTTAATAAAGAAGGTGTACCAACAGATGAGTTAGATGTTAAAGGTTTGGACCTAATGAAATCTAATTTTCCACCTTTATTTAAAAAGTTTGGAGAACATCTCATTAATGAAATTATGTTTGGTAAACCTAAAGCAGATATTGATAAACAAATATTAGACTTTAGAACTGAACTAAGAACTATTGATTGGCAAAAAATTCTTAAACCTACTGGTTTAAAGAAAATGAGTGAATATCTAGCTTCCCCACCTAGATCAGGTGAAATATTTTCTAAACTAGGATTAAAATGTCCTATCAATACTAAAGCCGCTATTATCTATAATGATATTTTAAGATTTAAAGGACTAGATAAAAAATATCCAACGTTTCAAGTAGGTGATAAGATGTATATTGCTTATCTAAAAACTAATCCTTATAGAGTAGATGTGATTGGATTTAATGGATATAATGATCCTCCTGAAATAATGGAATTAATTGAAAAATACATTGATAGAGATGGACTATTTGATTCAGTTTTGAAAAACAAATTAGAATCATTATATTCAGACCTAGGATGGGGTGCTGTAGTACTCAATCAAAATATAAATAAGTTTTTTAGTTTTTAAATATGATAGAAAAATTAGACCTAACATCAATTATTTCAAAGTATTATCTTAATGGAATGATTGAAGCAGTTAAATGGGAAATTAAAGACAACAAATTAACTATTCGATTTACTGCTCCTGATAAAACAATGATTGGAGTAGTAACTTGTGATGAGTTTGAATTAGAAGATTCTGAAATTGGGATTAGTAATACTACTCAATTAAACAAGTTACTTGGTATTACAAGTGGTTATTTAAATTTAGAATATCAAAAACAGCATAAATTAATTACTAAACTTATTATAGCTGATAATCAATTTACTCTTAATTATGCTTTAGCTGACACTATGATTATTCCTAAAGCAGGAAGTTATGTAGGTGATGATGTTTACAATATTGAGGCTACTTTAGATAATGAAAGCATAAATGCTATAGTTAAAGCCAAATCAGCACTAGCAGACACTGACACAGTTGTATTTAAACCATTTACTAATGATGATGGTGACTTACAACTGGAAATGGAATTTGGAGGAAATATTGAATACTCAAATAAAGTATCTTTTTACCTACCAGATATTGAAACAAATAATTTACCTTTAGATTTTAAAGTCCAATATAACTCTAACCTAATTAAAGAAATTATGTACTGTAATAAAGATGTCCCATCAGGAACAATGGGTATTAATTTAGATGGAGTTATGAAATTAGCTTTTGATAATGATAAAACTAAAAGTGAGTATTATATAGTTGCAAAAGAAGTTTAATGAAGAAACCAGATAATGTAGCTGAAAATCCAGGATTATTACCTTATGGTAGTAACGTTAGTGCCCCTGCTATTAAAGTTGAAGACACAACGGCTTGGAAAAATACTAATGCTCTTAAAGTAAATCATCAGTTACAAACTAAATTTAATGAGTTAAAAGAAGAATATAAAAAATTAGTAGAAGAATATAAATGGAATGAATTAGTTTACAATGCTAAATTTAATTTTGAACCAGTTGTAGGACAGACATATCATTTATATGTTGGTAGGGATGGTAATATTTTTTTATCAATGATAAATCCTAATGAGTGGGATTATGAATGTGTTGGAAGTTTTATATTAGACTCTAATAATAAGTGGAATAAAATATGATAAAAAAAAGAGGACCTAAAAAAGGAACAACTCAAAAAATCCATACCCGAAAATATAAATCTGGTAAAGTTAAAACAATAATTAATGGACCCCATAGAAAAAAGAAAAAATAATATATTTATGATAAACAAAGTGAAACCTTAGGGAACACTTAAATCATCTTAGGAGATAAAAAATTATGACAAATTTAAGCATTTTTGAGAGACAACTCTCACCATTTGACATCCTATTTAAGGATCTTTTCAAATCAGAACTAAACTTTCAACCAGCCATTGAGGCTAAATTCCCCCACCCAGTAGACATTTACGAAAACAAAGACGGACTCCATTTTGAAGTGGCATGTACTGGTCTCACTAAAGAAGATGTTGACCTAAATATCGAGGGTGATGTATTAAAAATCAGTTATGATAAAAATGACGACAACAATTGCTGTGATGTAAATGACTGTAACTATATTAAACGAGGAATTGCCCGTCGTTCATTTAATTTAGGTTATAAAATAGCTAACAAGTTCAATTTAACTAAAGCTGAGGCTGAAATGAAAAACGGCTTGTTAAAAATTACAATTCCATTCGCTGAAGAAGCAAAACCAAAACAATTAACAATTAAGTAAAACCCGTTCTCCTAAGGTTTCACAGGTTATGAAAATGCATCTAATTAAAACTAATGATGATATCTTATATCAAGTAATTCATCAAGAACCAGAGACAAAACAAATTGATGTTGAAAAGTTAAAAATCAAACATCTATGTAATACTGTCTTTAGAAAAGATGGATTATATTGGTTTGTTAGAAAAATAGAAGAAGCTCAAATCATTGAGGAAAATTTGGACAATTAAAAAAATTATGTTAAATTACAATTATGACTAAAGAAAAAGAATACGCACGTACTATCACTGACCCACTAATGGAACCTTATTTTATTTCCATAGACAGCAGTTGTGTAACTGTAAATGTAAAAGTTGTACCTGACTCTCGCTATACTGATTCAACTACAGAATATGTTAAAGCAGTAGGCCATTTCAGTCAAATCAGTACAGCCCTAAAAACAATTATTAGAGAAAAAACAAATGGTAAATCATATGAATCCTTAAGAGAATATATGGATGAATATAGAGCTATCACTGAGGATCTAAATCAAATATTAAATTTTTAAAAATATGTTAGAAGCAATTTATAATGCGGTTATTGTAAAACCAATTGAGGAAGAAGAAACCTCATATGGTGGTATTATTGTCCCTGATTTAGGGAGTGAAAAAAATAAACTAGCGGAGGTAGTAGCCGTTGGTCCTGGTTACTATTCAGCAACAGGTACTCTTATTGAAACTATCTTAAAAGTAGGAGATAAAGTTGTTTTACCTACTATGGGTTTTAGTAAAATGGAATATGAAGGTGAAGAATATTGGTTGGGACCTGAAAATCAAGTATTAGCTAAAATAGTAAAATAATATGAGCAAAGTTATAGAATTTGGCCCTGAGGCCCGTAAGAAAATGATTGATGGCATTGATAAATTAGCAGATGCCGTAACAGCAACTTTAGGTCCTAATGGACGTAATGTAGTTATTGCTAATGGAGGTGTTCCTCAAAGCACTAAAGATGGAGTAACAGTAGCAAAATCAATTTCATTAGAAGATCCAATTGAAGAATTAGGTGTACAATTGGTTAAACAAGCAGCAATTAAAACAGCTGATAATGCTGGTGATGGTACTACTACTTCAACTTTATTAGCTCGTGAAATGGCTAAACAAGGTCTTAAGTATCTTAATCATGGAGAAAACGCTGTTGAAATTAAACGTAGTATTGATAAAGCAGTTAAAGAAGTAATTGAACATCTTCGAAATGAAATTAAAGAAGATATTTCATCTGAAGAACAACTTAAACAAATTGCTACAATCTCAGCAAATAATGACCCAGAAGTAGGAGAATTGATTGCTACAGCAATGCAAAAAGTTGGTCGTGAAGGAGTTGTATTTATTGAAGAGTCTAAAAATGGAGAAACATATCTTGAAACAGTAGAAGGTATGCAATTTGATAGAGGTTACAAATCACCTTATTTTGTGACAGATAATAATTCAATGAGTACTACTTTGAATGATGCTTTAGTTTTAATCGCTGATAAAAAGTTTACTCAAGTTAAAGAATTGTTACCTATTCTAGAAGCAGTTTCAAACCAAAATAAACCGTTGGTTTTGATTGCTGAAGATATTGATGGTGAAGCACTTGCTACATTAATTGTAAACAAAGCAAGAGGTATTTTGAAAGTTGTAGCAGTTAAAGCTCCTGACTTTGGTGATCGCCGTAAATTAATTCTTGAAGATATTGCTACACTAACAGGTGGACAAGTTTTTAGTACTGAAAAAGGAATGAAACTTGATAAATTTAGCTGGGATTGGTTTGGTCAAGCTCGAGTAGTTACTGTAAGTAAAGATGAAACAACAATTGTTGATGGTAAAGGAGATGCTGATAAAATTCAAGCACGTATTGAAGAACTTCAAACCCAAATTGATAAATCAGTTTCACCATATGAGAAAGAAAAACTTCAAGAACGTTTAGCTAAATTTATCGGTGGTGTAGCTGTTGTGCATGTAGGTGGTTATACAGAAGCTGAAATGCGTGAGAAAAAAGATCGTGTTGATGATGCTTTACAAGCTACAAAAGCCGCTTTAGAAGAAGGTATTGTACCTGGTGGTGGAATGGCTTTATTGCATTCTCGAAATGGAATTAGTGATCTTAATAGTATTGGTGGTAGAATTGTTTATAACGCTTGTGCTGAATCATTTAAGAAAATTTTATCAAACGCTGGTTATGAACAAGAAGATATCTATAACGCTTTATCTGGAGCAACAGGAGGTGATTATTGGTATGGTTTTAATCTTAGTGATGATGATTTTTGGGATATGAGAGAAATTGGAGTAATTGATCCAGCTAAAGTAACTCGCACAGCACTTGAAAACGCAGCTTCAGTAGCGGGTACTATTTTACTAACAGAAGCCGTTGTAGTTGATAAGCCTGAAGAAAATAAAGATGATGATGGGCTTGGAGGTATGATGGGAATGATGTAAAAATATGCAAACAGAAACAATAGAAAAATTAGTAGAGATTGCAGACCGAATGCCACCAGGTGATAGATGGGAAGTGAAGGGGGTTGAAGAAATTCAACCCACCTTAACTGACGCCTTAGAAGCATGGTTTCAAGTAGCAACTGTTAAACCTAAAGCATTTCGATTAGGTTTGGCTGAGGGTAAATTATATGCTATATTAACATCTGAACAAGAAATCAAAGAACCAGAACCAAAGAAATTTAGCATATATGGCGATTACTAAAAAAGAACATTCATTATGGGTTGAAAAATATCGTTCTAATGATCTTTCTACATATGTAGGAAACGAACAAATAAAAGGTACTATTTCTAAGTACCTAGAACAAAATGATATCCAAAATTTTATTTTCTATGGTCCAGCCGGAACTGGCAAAACTACTCTTGCTAAACTCATTGTTAATAATCTTGACTGCGATTATCTCTATATTAATGCTTCCGATGAACGTGGTATTGATACTATTAGGGATAAGGTCCAGGGCTTCTCGTCTGTGGCGTCTTTTAAGCCGCTCAAAGTTGTCATCTTGGATGAGGCTGATTTCCTTACTATTCAAGCTCAGGCGTCGTTAAGAAACATTATTGAGACATTTTCCCGTACAACAAGATTTATCTTGACATGTAATTATATTGAAAGGATTATAGATCCACTTCAATCACGTTGTCAGGTACTTAAAATTGTTCCTCCATCTAAACAAGATATTGTTTGGCATCTTGTAGACATTCTTAATAAAGAAAATATTAGTTGTGGAGCAGATGATTTTAAATTAATTGTTAATCAATTTTATCCTGATGTACGTAAAATGCTTAACTCATTACAAATGAGTGTAGTAGAGGATAAAATCGTTATAGACAATAGTGTATTAGTATCTAGTAATTATAAGAATCAAATTCTTAAAGAATTATGTAAACCAACTTCTAAATCATTTAATAACATTAGACAAATTATAGCTGACTCTGGTGTTAGTGATTTTGAAGAACTATTTAGATTTTTATTTGAAAATGTAGATAAATATACCTCTACTGAAGCAGGTATGGTTATTATCTATATTGAAGAATATCAATATCATTCTAATTTTAGAATTGATAAAGAAATAAACATAATGGCTCTTATTTCTCGAATATTAGCTGTTATTGAAAAAAGAGTATTATGAGACAATTCCTAAAATTCACTACAATTTGGATTAGCCAAAACTTAGCCATACCTTTCTGGATGGTAGGTCATGTCCATTTAATGACAACTGTGTATCAAGATATACATGAGGTTATTATGAGTATGGGTATGAATATTGTAGTGGCAATAGGATTTATTTTAGACTATAAACAAAACAAAAACAATGAAAAATAATCAAATGAACATTAACTTAGATGTATCTAAGACAACCCCTGTAGAAACTTCAACTGGTAAAAAAGTATGGAATCAAGGAGTTATTATTCGCAAAGTATCTCGCTTTGTAGTTGGAGCTGATGAAGATGCTTTAGTACCAATTCCAGTATTTTATGATGCTGAGACAGGAGAAATTTTGCTTGAGACTTTACCTAAAGAATTAAGAGAAGAATATAAGAATGACAATCTTTGATTGGTTAAAACAAATTACAACTGATAAAAAACCTTGGTCATCTTTTACAAAAGATCAACAAGAATCATTCAATTCTTACATGGTTCATCGGTTTGTAAGTATGTATGAGGGATACACTGAGGTTGCTAATCACGGCCAAAGAATCCCATATCCTGAAAAGGAAAAAACCTACAAGTACTACTGCACCATGTTACCTAAAAGAAATATATTCCTCAAGTATGTTAAGTCTTCTAAAAAAAGACCAAGCAATGATTTATTAAAATACATAGCTGATTACTATGTTGTGTCTCTAGGAGAAGCTGAAGATTTTATTTATCTTCTAAAACGAGAAGGAATAGAACATATTCTTGAAAAATCAGGAGTTGACAATAAGGAAATTAAAAGGTTATTAAAAGAAATTAAATGACAAAAAATAGTGATGTTTATGGAGTCACACATGCTGATTCCTTTATCAAAGCCTTAGAGAAATCTAAACAACAATATGAGAAACAAACCGGGTTTGTTCCTGATTCAATTGTTAATTCTGTTATTAATAAATTTAATGTTCGTGCCAAACAAGGTTACGAAAAATATAACAACACTTTAGATAGAGATGATTTTACAGTACTTGAGTGGATTGAAAATGCTCAAGAGGAATTAATGGATGGAATTCTTTATTTAGAGAAGTTGAAAAAAACACTAGGTGGCTAAAAAGAAAAAAATACCTGCTGTTGTAAAGCAGATTAAGCAGCATAACTTAAGAGAAGTTAATTACGCTTTTGAAAAATCAATTTCATATAGCCAGTTCTCAATGTTTACTGCTTGTCCTCATAAGTGGAGTCTCCAATATAAAGACGGTTATTACCACTCTGAATCGTCTATTCATATGACATTCGGAACTTCGTTACACGAGGCGTTACAACATTATATAACGACTATATACGATGTTAGTGGCGCTGAGGCGGACCGTATCAATATAGAAGAGTATTTTGAGGAGCGTTTTAGAGAAAACTATTTAAAAGATTATAAATCAAATAAAAATGTTCATTTCTCTGATTCAATCCAAATGAGGGAATTTTTTGAAGATGGATTAGCCATTATAAATTTTATTAAAAAGAATCGAGGAGGTTATTTTGGGAAACGAGGATGGTATTTAGTAGGATGTGAAGTTCCTATTACATTAAATCCCCACTCAAACTATAAAAATGTATTTTACAAAGGATATTTAGATGTAGTTTTATATCATGAACCAACTAATAAATTTAAAATTTTAGATATTAAAACATCTACTAAAGGTTGGGATGATTATAACAAAAAAGATGAAACCAAACAGATGCAGTTAATTTTATATAAAAAGTTTTTTGCTCAACAATTTAATGTTTCTGAAGATAATATTGATGTAGAATTTTTTATAGTAAAAAGAAAAGTATGGGAAGATTCACCATACCCTATATCCAGGGTACAAGAGTTTAAACCAGCAAGTGGTAAAGTAAAAATTAATAAAGCAACTAAAGCTATTACTTCATTTATAGAAGAAGTATTTAACTATGATGGATCTTATAAAGATAAAGCATATGAACCTAACCCTTCTAAGTTTAATTGTATGTTTTGTCCTTTTAAAGAAGATAAAAATCTTTGCAATAAAGGGTTTACCTTCACATAATCCACATATATTTATATACGTTATCAATTAAATAAAAGCTATGACAAATAAAAAAGATATGACATTAACCTCTGTGAAAGTACAGAGTGAGTTATTTGACAATTTCAAAATTGCTTGTGTTAAGTACAAATTTTCTTTACAAAAGCTTGCTGACCGCACTATTCATTTATATCTTACAGATGAAGATTTTAGAAAAAAAGTACACAGTCACAATAATTTAGAAATTAAAGATTAAAAAAAATTATGAATTCAAGTTTTGCTTATCTTCCTCCTGAAAAGAGGAAAAAGATTATGCTTATTACTGATGACATTAGAGTTCCCTCTGGTGTTGCTGGTGTAGGTAGGGAAATTATTTTACACACTTGTCAACATTTTAATTGGGTCAATATTGGCGGTTCAATTAAACATCCAGAACAAGGTAAACGTTTTGATCTTTCACCATCAACTAATGAAGCAACAGGTTTAAAAGACGCTTCAGTTATTCTTTATCCAGTTGATGGATATGGAAACCCAGATTTACTTAGACAGTTAATAGAATTAGAAAAACCAGACGCGTTAATGTTAATTACAGATCCACGTTATTTTGTTTGGTTGTTTCAAATGGAAAATGAGATAAGAAAAAATATTCCTATTACTTATTTGAATATTTGGGATAATTATCCTGCTCCTTTATATAATAAACCATATTATGAAGCATGTGATTTATTGATGGGTATCTCAAAACAAACTGTGAATATTAATAAAATTGTATTAGGAGATAAAGCAGATAAAAAAATTATTAAATATATTCCTCATGGATTAAATCATGAAGTGTTTAAACCTTTAGATAAAAATGATCCTGAATTAAAAAAGTTTAAAAAATCTTTATTTAAAGATAAAGAATATGATTTTACTTTGTTATTTAATTCTAGAAATATTCAAAGGAAACGTATTCCTGATACTATATTAGCTTGGAAATATTTTATTGATTCTTTAACTGTTGATGAGGCTAAAAAATGTGCTTTAGTTCTTCATACTGAACGAGTAAATAATCATGGTACTGATTTAGAAGCTATTATTGAATTGTTTTGTGATGATGAAAAATATAATATTCTATTCACTGATCAGATAACAAAACTATCTCCTGAACAAATGAATCTACTATATAATAGTACAGATGCTCAGATTTTATTAACATCAAATGAAGGTTGGGGATTAAGTATAACTGAAGCTATTTTAGCTGGTAATCCTATTATTGCTAATGTGACAGGTGGAATGCAAGACCAAATGAGATTTGAGGATGATAAAGGAAATTGGTTCACACCTACTACTGAAATTCCTTCTAATCATAAAGGAACTTATAAAAAACACGGTGGTTGGGCATTTCCAGTATTTCCATCTACCAGAGTATTACAAGGTTCTCCCCCAACACCTTATATCTGGGATGATGTGTGCAAATCAGAAGACGCTGCTAAACGAATTAAAGAAGTTTATGAATTAAGTCCTGAAGAACGTAAAACTAGAGGAATGATGGGAAGAGAATGGGCTGTAGGAGATGAAGCTGGATTCACAGGTGAGGGACAGGGTAAAAGAGTTATTGAAGCTTTTGATGAATTATTTGAAACTTGGACACCAAGAGAAAAATATGAATTAATAAATGCTAATGAAGTTGAAAATAGAATTTTAAATCACGAATTGTTATACTAATGAAACCGTTATTTGTAATAAGTTGTCCTTATGATACCTACAGTGGCTATGGTGCTCGCTCAAGGGACTTAGTTAAAGCCATTATTGAAACAGATAAATATGAGGTAAAATTAATACCTCAACGATGGGGTTCTACTCCGTTTGGTTTTTGTAAAAATAATCCTGAATGGGGATTTTTATATAAACATAATCTTATCCCAACCCAACATAATCCTCAACCTGATATTTGGATGCAAATTACTGTACCAAATGAATTTCAAAAAATAGGAAAATTTAATATTGGATGTACAGCTGGTATTGAAAGTAATATATGCTCAGCAGAATGGATTGAGGGTCTAAACAGAATGGATTTGATTTTATCTTCTTCTGAACACACTAAAAAAGTATTTGAGGAATCAAAATTTGAGAAAAAAGATAAAAATACTAATCAAACTCAAGAAATTATTGAACTTAAAACACCTGTTGAAGTTTTATTTGAAGGAGCAAATACAAATGTATATAAAGTAATTGAGTCTCATCAAATTAAAAATATTGATTTAAATTCAATTAAAGAAAAATTTGCTTATCTATTTGTAGGACATTGGATGGAAGGTGATATAGGTGAAGATAGAAAAAATGTAGGTTTATTAGTTAAAGCGTTTTTTGAAACTTTTAAAAATAAACAAAATAAACCTGCTTTAATTTTAAAAACAGCTAAAGTAGGTTCATCATATTTGGATAGAGAAGAAATTCTTAAAAAAATAAAAGAAATTCGTAAAACAGTTAACTCAGTTAATATACCTAATGTTTATCTTTTAAATGGTGAATTCAGTGATAGTGAAATGAATGAACTGTATAATCATCCAAAAGTAAAAGCTATGGTTAGTTTAACTAAAGGTGAAGGTTTTGGACGCCCATTACTTGAATTTACTCTAAGTAAAAAACCATTAATATGTTCTGGATGGTCAGGCCAAATGGATTTTTTAGAGTCTAAATTCACTTGTTTATTAGGAGGTCAATTAACACCTATACATCCAAGTACTCAAAATCAATTTTTACCTCCTGAGTCAGTATGGTTTTCTCCTGACCATAGTCAAATAGGTTTTTATTTAAAAGATGTATTTGAAAATTATAAAAACTATACTGATAATGCTAAACGTCAAGCTTATAAAAGTAAAAATGAATTTAGTTGGGATAAAATGAAAGAAAAAGCAGATAATATTTTAACAAAATATATTCCTGAATTTCCAAAGCATGTTAACTTAGAATTACCTCAATTAAAAAAAGTAGAATTACCTAAATTACAAAAAATAGAACAAAATGGATAATTTAATTGTATGCGCCAGATGTGGTTCTGACGCTTGTTATGTAGATGAAGTAAACCAAGACATTAAAACTTATTTCTGTTATGGTTGTGGTTTTCAAACTAATTCATTAATGAAAGAAGGAAGTGAATTTTATGAAAGACAACTTGAAGTACTTCCTGAATTGTATAAAGATTTATTAGGAAAAGATGCTGATGATCATATTTGGATGCCAACAACAGTAAATGTTTTTGAAAAAGGAATGGTTTTTGCAAATGGAACTTCTGATAATCAATGGGCTTGGGCAGCTGTAAAAGCAGTTCCTGTAACAGAAGAAGATAAAGAAAAATACCCCATACCAGGAAAAAAAGATCAATATTATGAATGGAGAATGGATATGACAACCCTCCAAAATTATCCTGAAAATGAGTTTATGGAAGCTTTGTCTTATATTGGATTATTACCTGAATGATTAGTATAGCAATTACAGTTTGTAATGAACATGAGGAATTAGAGACTCTATTAGATTATTTATCTGATAGAGCTCTTTTTCCTGAATATGAAATTGTTGTTCAAATAGATAAAGATAATCATACTGATGATGTTATTGGTGTGATTGTTGGTAGAGGAATCAAACATTGGTTTTACCCACTAAATAAAGATTTTGCTAGTTATAAAAATGAACTAGCCAACCACTGTGAAGGAAAATATATCTTCCAAATCGACGCTGACGAATTACCCTCAGTAGAATTACTTAATATGCTCCCTAGTATATTAGAAAGTAACCCCGAAGTGGATGTATACTTAGTTCCTCGAATTAATACTGTAAGTGGTATCACCGAGGAACATATCCTCAAGTGGGGTTGGAGATATGAAAATGATAGAGTAAATTTCCCTGATTATCAATGGAGGATTTATAAAAACAATGGATCAATAAAATGGAAAAATAAAGTTCATGAAAACTTGGAGGGCCATAAAACGTTTGCTACATTACCGCCACAGGATGAATTTTGTTTATTACATCCAAAAACAATAGAAAAACAAGAAAAACAAAATAATTTTTACAATACTTTATAATATGAAAAAACCAAAAACTCCAATCCAACTATTTAAAGTTCATATGGCTCCAACAGCGGCTGATGAAGTTGCTAAAGTATTAAATAGTGGTTATATTGGTCAAGGACCTAAAGTAGAACAACTTGAAAAAGATATTCAAGACTTTTTAGATTGTGACCGAGTATTAACCCTCAATTCAGGCACATCTGCTTTACATTTAGCCTTACATTTATTAAAAAAACCAAAAACAACTACTAAAACTTTTGAAGGCATGGCTTATTGGGATGAACAATGGCCAGGAATTAATCCAGGAGATGAAGTATTAGCTACAGCGTTAACGTGTACAGCTTCTAATTTTCCAATTTTAGCTAACGGTTTAAAAATTAAATGGGTGGATATTGATCCTAAAACTCTGAATATGGATTTAGATGATTTGGAACGTAAAATATCCCCAACTACAAAAGCTATTATATTAGTACATTGGGGAGGTTATCCAAGTGATTTAGATAGAGTTAAACAAATCCAAGAAAAAGCAAAATCAACATATGGGTTTAAACCAGCAGTTATTGAAGATGGAGCTCATTCATTTGGCTCTACTTATAAAGGAAAATCTTTAGGTAATCATGGTAATATGGTAATGTATTCTTTACAAGCTATTAAACATATTACAGCTATTGATGGAGGAGTATTAACATTACCTCATAAAGAACTTTATGATAGAGGTAAATTAATTCGTTGGTATGGAATTGATAGAGAAGGTAATAGAAAAGATTTTAGATGCGAGGCTGATATTACTGAGTGGGGATATAAATTTCATATGAATGATGTTTGTGCTACTGTAGGTATTGAAAATCTAAAACATGCTGATGAAATAATTAAAAAACATCAAGACAATGCCTCTTTTTATGATAAAAATTTAAAAGATGTAAAAGGAGTTACCTTATTAGAACGCCATAATGATAGAACTTCAGCGTATTGGATTTATAGTTTATTAGTAGATAATAGAGATAACTTTATGAAACATATGAAAAACTGCAATATTGTAGTATCTCAAGTCCATGAACGTAATGATAAACATACTTGCGTCTCAGAATATAAATCCGCTTTACCTACATTAGATAAAACAATAGGAAAAGTAGTTTCAATTCCTGTTGGTTGGTGGATAACAGAAGAAGAAAGACAATATATTGTAGACTGTATTAAAAAAGGATGGTAAAAATGAATAATTTTGAATATAAACACTGGAATGAATATTGGGTAAATACAAAAAATCCTCCAATATATGAAAACCCACCTATTGAAGTTTATGGTGGTACAAATATTGAGCCATTAGCGTCAATTGGAATGTCTTGTTTCACTGATGCTTCAAGAGATGATTTTAAAGAAAATTTTTCTATTATTGATTATGGATGTGGGGCAGGTATATTATCTAATTTTATAAGTGAGAGATTAGACTCATTTAAATATTTTGGATTAGAACCTAATAACAACTGGGGATCAGATTGGATTGAAAGAGGAAAAAAATATTTTAATGATCCAAGAGTAAATTTTGGTTTCACAGATGACTATAATAAAATTGTAGAAAATAATAAAATAGATACAGTGATATTAATTTCTGTATTTACTCACTTAGTTATAGATGATTGTTTACAAATATTAGATAATCTTAAAAATATTTTTAAATATAATAAAAACGCTAGTATTATCTTTTCTTGCTTTACCTCAGATACTCCTTGGATTGGTGATCTCCAATCAGATATTAATTCTAACTACTATAGTCAAAGTTATATAAAATTAAAAGATTTACAAGATTACACAGATAAAAATAATCTTAAACTTACCAAACATATGGATTTTATAGCTATGGGAGGTTTTAAACATGAAATTTTTAAAATTACAGAACTATGATAGGATGGAATGAAGAAATAAAAGAAACATTAGGATCATATGGAACTAATGTTTTCATTGGCCATAATGTAATCTTTACTAATCCTGATAAAGTACATCTTGGTAATAATGTTAGAATTGATCCTTTTACCTTAATAACAACTGGTTTAAAAACGGGAGATAATATTCAAATATGTTCACATGCTGTTTTAGGAGGAGGAAACCAACATACTATTACTTTAGGAGATTGGTGTTTTATTGGATATGGATCTAAATTATTTTGTGCTTCTGAAGATTATTCAGGAGAATCAGGTCCAGTAAATGAATTTTGGGGATCAAATAAAATATATAGAGGAGACATAACTCTTAAATCATACTCAGGAATCGCATCTGATGTTATGGTAATGCCTAAAGTTGTTATACCTGAGGGATGTACTGTAGGTGCTAAAAGTTTTATTTATACTAAAAACAATTTAGAACCTTGGGGAGTATATATTGGAAATCCTTTACAATTCCATAAATCCAGAAATAAAGAAAATGTTATAAACTTATCAAAAGACTCTAAGTTTTTAAAGCAAAAATGAAATGTGCTAAATTAATAGCTTGCTATTTTGGGGATAGAAGATCAGATAATGCTAATCCAAAAAACCCATTTTCATTTATAAAAGAAATGATTCTTAATGAGTTATCTTTAGAAAATGGATATCCAACAGATGTTTATTTAATAGTCAATAACTGTGATAATTTATCATCTGATAATTTTTTATCTAAATATAATAATATTAAAACCAAAAATGGAACATTAAAAGTTATTAATAGAGAAAATATTGGGGGCTCATTTGGTGCTTATTTAGATACTTATTCTAAATACCAAAACAAGTACAAATATTGGTTTTTTTGTGAAGACGATGTTTTTATTTACCAAAACAATTATATTAAAGTTTTTATAGATTATTTAGAACAAAATAAAGAAAATGTAAGTTTTGTATCTTTATCCCCTATTTCCCAAAACCATCCTATTCATTGTGGTGGAGGATGTGGATTAACATCAACAGATATAATGAAAGAGTATTATTCTAAAGAAACTATTGATAAATTTTTTGAAAATTATAAATTAAACGGATCATCATACTCTGTTTTATCTAATTATGAAACACAGTTTTCATCTCAGTTTTGTATTAAAGATAAAACCTTATCAAATTGTCCTGATTATTCTCCTTTATGTATCAATTATAATGATCACTCAAATCAAAAAAGATATTATTTTTTAAGTGATGAAAAGAATCCTAAAGAATTTATATATTCTGTAGGTTCAACATCTCAAATACCTTTAATATGAAAAATTATTTACAAAATAAAACAGCTTTAGATATTCCATGGATTGAATCTCCTTTTTTTAATAAATTATTAGAATCATCTAATTATACAGAAGAAGAAAAGTCTTTATTAAAAGAATATAATGAAAAAGGTTATATTGTTATTGACTTAGAATTAACAGATGAATATATTGATAGTTTATTACAAGGAGTATTTGATGAATTAAAAAAACTACCAACTCAAGACTCAAGATACCACTACTCAGAATCTCCAAGAATATTTGAAGGATGGAAAACCAATTCATATATTTTAGAATTAGCTAGACATCCAAAACTTTTATCAACATTAGAGTTATTATATGGTAAAAAAGCTATTCCATTTCAAACAATTAATTTTTTATATGGAAGTAATCAACCACTTCATCAAGACTCAATTCATTTTTATACCCAACCAGAAAGATGGATGGTTGGAACTTGGACAGCGTTGCAAGACATGACTGATGATTGTGGTCCATTAAATATTGTTCCTGGAAGTCATAAATGGCCCCATTATAATTTTCAAAATTTAAATCTACCAAAAGCAGAGTTTGGTCAACAATTTGATAATTATCATGAATATGAAAATTTTCTTATCCAATTAGTTGATGTAATGGAAGGTAAAAGAAAACAATGGCTTGGAAAAAAAGGACAATGTTTAATATGGGCATCTAATTTATTACATGGTGGTGCTCCAATTTTAAATCCTAAATCCACTAGGTATGCTCAAGCCACCCATTTTTATTTTGAGGGTTGTGACCATTACTATTCCCCATTATTTTCAGATACCCCAAAAGGTATTTATGCTGATAAAGATTTAACAAATAAAAATATACTAAATCACACAATATGAAAAAAATAGCATTTTTTGGAGGAACAGGAGGATTAGGATCTAAAATTATTCCTTTTTTAGATGACACAAAATATAAAATTGAAACCATAGGTTCATCTAAAGTAGATCTTTTTAATGAAGAAACTATTCATAATTACTTCCAAACAAATAATCCAGATATTATTATTTTATTTTCTAATTATAATTTTAATTCTTTTTTACATAAGTATGTTAATTCTTTTAATGAGTTAGATAAACAAATTGATATTAATATAAAAGGTATACTTAAATGTTTATCATATTCTCTAGATTATATGAGAAAAAATAATTATGGTAGAATTATTTTAGCGTCAAGTATTACTGTTGAAAAAAATGTTATAGGAACTAGTTTATACGCTGCTACAAAAGCATTTTATGAAAATATAGTTAAAACTATTTGTTTAGAAAACGCATCAAAAAATATAACAGCCAACTGTATTCAATTAGGATACATGGATGGTGGTTTAACTTATACTCTTCCTGAGGAATTTATTAATAATAAAATAAAAGAAATACCTTCTCAACGATTAGGAACACCTAAAGAAATAGCAAATACACTTGGTTATCTAATAGAAAATAATTATATTAATGGCACCACTGTAAAATTAACAGGAGGACTATGAGAATAATTAACGATAATAGACCATCTTTTTATTACATTAATGATGATAAAATATCAGGAGTTAATGTTGATAAATTAGGTTTTTATTTTAAAGATTTTATATCTCCATTTCCAAAAAATTATGATGGAATAATAACTGTTTCTCGAACTGTTTTTTCAGTCGGGGATTGGGGAGTAATAAGTGGTCTTCCTTATGCTTTAAAACAACTACATCCTAATTGCAAAATAGCTATCCCAACTCCAGAATGGAACAGACATGTATTTAATTTTTGGTTTTCATCTGGAGGAAACCAATCAGTTTGGAATAAACCATGGGAAAACTCAGAGATAATTTTTAAAAATAACCCATATATTGATATTAGATTTAATGTTGGTGAAATGAAAGGAATGATATTTCATGACCATCATAGAGTTTATACTGATAATGAGGAGGAACCAATAGTAGAACAGCTTTTAAGGTTTTTTGGAGCTGATGATGATCAAATTAAATCAATAGATTCTAGGCCACAGTTATTTTTTGATGAAGAAGAAATAAAATTAGGTGATGAAATAATTAAAAAATATATAGGTGAAGAAGATTTTGGAACCTTGATGTTATCAACAGCTAATCCAAAATATCAAGTTCCTTGGGATGAAAAAATAGATAAAGAACTAATAAAAGAAATTAAAAAATATAAAAAACTTAAATTTTTCTATTATAGTCAAGTACCTTTAGAACAAACTAGATATAATTTTATTAAAGGTATTAACATAGAAAACTTAAATATTCCCCTTAGAATCCAAATGTATATAAAAAATAAAGCACTTATTAATACAGGGTACCAATCAGGAATAAATGATTCTATAGGCACCAGAAACACAAAAATAATTTGTGCAACTCCTTATTCTTCTTTAAAATCAAATATAGGAAGAGGTATAAAATATTATAATGGTAATAACATAAAATGTATATAATTAAACTATGGAACAAATAAAATTAAACTTAGGTTGCGCTTCTAAATTACTAGATGGCTACATTAACATTGATCAGGATAACATTGATGTTATCAGAGCTAGATACCCTTGGATAGAATTCCCTGAAGATGCTTATGTTTACACTTATGATGTATTTAATTTACCTTATGAAGAGGGTACAGTGGATGAAGTAATTGCTGATGGATTTATTGAGCATTTGTCTTTTATTGAAGAGAAAAAAATGTTTGAAGAAATCAAACGTGTTCTCAAACCAGGTGGAGTATTAAGCTTTGCTGTTCCTAATTTTGAAAAAGTGGTTAAACTTTGGTTAGACGCTGAAGATAATTGGCAGGATTTTTATCGTTTAGATGAAGAAGCTATTGAACAAAAACATTGGTTTGGAACTTACACTTATGAACCTACTAATAGGTGGGGTTATTTAACAGCCCAACTATATGGTAGCCAACATGGTGAAGGTCAATTCCATCAAAATTGTTATACTATTCCTAAAATTAAAGCTATGTTAACTAAATTAGGGTTTTCTAATATTGATGTAACTGAATTTCAATGGAAGGGAGATAGAGACCCAATGTTAAGAACAGTAGCTATTAAATAAAATGTACTTAAATCCTAAAATTGAATCCTCTTATTATCAAAACAATTTAGGTAAAACTCTTTATGATTGGGTATTAGAAACAAAACCTATAAAAGTAATTGAGTTTGGATGTTTATATGGTTATTCAACTATAGCTATTGGTTTAGCTTTAAAACACCTAGGTCAAGGTAAACTTATATGTTACGATTTATTTGAAGAATACAAATATAAACATTCAACAATACAACAAACAATCCAAAATGTAAAAGAATATGGTGTTGAAGATTATGTAGAGTTTATTAAAATGGATTATGACAAATGGCTGTCTAATCCTGAAGATTTTGATTTATTACACCTAGATATATCAAATACAGGGGACGTCGTTTTAAAAACATATAATGCGTTAAAAAACAAAATTAATAATGGTAGTGTAATATTATTTGAAGGTGGTAGTGAGGAAAGAGATAATGTTGAATGGATGATCAAATACAAAGCAACCCCTATAAATTCAGTTAAACAACATACAAATTATAAAATAATTAATTCAAATTTTCCATCATTGTCTATTATAAAAAATGAATATTAATAATATAACAATAGTAATTGTAAGTTATTATAGAGGTTCTAGATTAAATAAATGTTTAGATACTTTAAAAAATATTCCTAATATTTTAGTTTGGGATAATAATACCACTGGGGAGGAGTTAGAAAAAGTTAAATTAGCAGAACAAAACCACCCCCATGTTAAATTTATTTATAGTGAAGAAAATGTTGGTTTAACCAAAGCATGGAACCAAGGTATTATCCAGAGTGAAACAGATTGGGTTTTACTTACTTGTGATGATATGTTATTTGATGAAGATTGGTTTGAAGTATTAAATGATATTTTAAAAGAAAAACCTCAATTAGAACAAATCCATTTAAACGCTTGGAACGCTGTTGTTTTTCATAAGCAAACAATTGTTAGAATGGGTTGGTGGGATGAAAGATATCGTTATTATCCAAGTATGGAAGATGATGATTGGTATTTAAGAACAGTGGAAGAATTAGGATATTCTCCTTATGGAGGAATTGCCCAACATATCCCATTTTCAGAAAAATACAAGAAAATTATTTCTCCTTATTTAAATAAAAAAGAAGAATATTTTAACCAAGAAGATAATTTTACCTATTACTGTAATTCAGAATATTCTAAACATAAAGTAATAGGTTTATCTACTATTACAGGACAAGAAGATGATGCTGGAAGTAGAAATACATCCGAAGGAAGTTCAGATAAAGGTAATAATGCAACAGGGGTAGAAATACATCATAGAAAGTGGGAAAATATTATTGATCCCTCTAGATTGAATGAAGAAGGAATGTTATTAGGAAAAGATGGGAGAATTTGGAAACGTAAAGAAGTTGACTTAGATTTCTATCCTAAAATTAGAAACGAATATGCTAAAAAATATTTTAATATAAATTTATATGAAGATTAGTTTTATACAACCCTCAAGAAATAATCTTAAGTATCTTAAATGGTCTTATGATGCTATAAGAAAAAACCAAGGTGACCATACAGCTGAAATTTGTGTCGCTGATGATTTCTCAAATGATGGCACTTGGGAATGGTGTCAAGAAATGATGGAAAAAGATCCTGATTTTAAAGCAATTAGAAATGAAGGTCCAACTCGTTTAGGACATACTATTTTATATGATAGGTTAGTTAATGAATTAGCGAGTCATGAAATTTGTATGATTTATCATGCTGATATGTACTTATGCCCTGGTGCTTTAGATGCTATTGAAAAACATATGTACACAGAGGTAGATGCTGGAGACAATGGCAAGCGATGGAAAAATGAAAAAACAATAGTATCACTAACCCGTATTGAACCACCACTCCACCCTCCAGGACCAGAAAAAGTATTTGTTGATTGGGGTGCTACTGAACCTGAAGATTTTAATGAGGAAGAATTTCTTAATTGGTTTAATAATGATTTAGAAAAAAAAGAACCTACAGAAGGTATATTCGCACCTTGGGCTTTCTATAAAAAAGATTTTCAAGAAATAGGAGGGCATGATCCATTATATGCTCCTCAATCAAAAGAAGATTCTGATATTTTTAATCGCTTTCAATTAAATGGGGTTAAATTTTTACAAACTTGGGAAGGTTATGTTTACCATATGACCTGCAGAGGTTCTAGATTTAATCCTTTATTAACAACACCTGGACAAAATTCAAATGAGTGGGAAGAACAGAATGTTAGGTCAACTAGAAACTTTTTACGTAAATGGGGACATTTTTGTAAACATGATGCTTTAATGAAACCTATTATACCTCCTAAATATAATATTGGTTTTGAAATTATAAATTGCACTCCCCAACTTTTAGAAGTTTTAGAACCATGGGGAGATCATATTTTAGTTGATTTAACAGAAAATTATATTCAAGAATATATAGATAAAGAACAACCAAATACTAAATTTAATCTTAAAGAAAGAGTAAACACTAATAAAGAAACTGAAATTAGGGTTAGTGTAGATGGTAAAACATTTAATAATGAAGATTTTAAAATTATTCAACAACTAACAGAAATAATTTCAGACAGCGGAAGTAAAGGAGCGTTTGGAATAGGTAATTTAGAAATAGTTATAAATGATATGAATGAGTATCAAAATAACTTAATTAAACTATGATATTTGGATTTTATAATAGGAACGATAAGATGGAAGAACTTGTTGGGCGCACAGTTGGAACATCTAGACTTAAAGCGGCTAAATATTTTGCTGCTAGAAAACAATTACCATTAAAAGAATTTTTAAAAATATTTGGAATAAAACAAGTAATCTAATGAATATGACAGGTCTTTTTAAAGGTTTCGGAAAAAATTTAAATTTAAAACTACGTAACGAAAACAAATCATTTGGAAATAATAAAAAAACATTTGTTAAGTTAGTAGATACTTTCGATCAATTAGTTCAACGAACTTATTCTATTGAGGAAGAGGTAGGTATCATTATGGAAAAATATGAAGAACCTTTCTTTATATTGATTGAAAGTTTATTTTATTTAAACTATGAGGATTGGAAAGCTGAGTTAGTTATGTGGTATGTTTATGATAGATGGGATGATGAAGGTGAATTATCTCCTCTTAATATAACAGATATAGAAGCAGGAACAGAAGAAGAAATCATCATCAATACACCAGGTGAATTATATGATTTGTTAAAACGTATAGATAAAAAAGGAAAAAAATAAAAGTTATAATATTTAAAGTTATGAAATGTATTAAATGTGGAGAATTAATTCCTGAAGGTAGATTAAAAGCATTACCAGGAACTAAAACATGTACAGCATGCTCAAATGCTAAAATGAAAGGAGTAGTTACAATAATGAAAGGTGAAGGAGATCATACTTGGATTGAAACTATTCATTTAGAACATGATGAACATCAAAAATATATGGAAGCGGAAAATCGCCTTCGTAAACAAAGTAGTACCCCATCAGATAAACTAGATTCATCTAATGATGTTCCTTATGGTTTTAAAGAAACTAAATTAAATAAAAAAGAAAAATAATGCCTAAAGCTAGACCACTCAGTAAAGAGGAAATTCTAGCAGCTATGTCTAAAACGAAATCAGTACGTAGCGCTGCTAGGTATCTGAATTGTTCCTATCAACATCTTAAAAAATGGATGAAATTATATGATGGTAGTAATGGTCAAAGTTTATTTGAGGAACATAAAAATCAATCAGGTAAAGGCATTCCTAAATTTTTAAGTAATTCTCCATTTGGGAAAAAAGAACCTGCTATATTAGATATCATAAATGGTGTAGTAGATGCCTCTAATTTTAATCCTCAAAAAATTAAATATAGACTTATAGAAGGAGGTCACTTAAAAGAAGAATGTTATAACTGTGGATTTCATGAAAGAAGAGTATTAGATTATAAAATGCCTTTAATACTCCATTTTAAGAATGGTAATAAACAACATTATAGATTAGATAATTTAGAAATGCTTTGTTATAATTGCTATTTCCTTTCAGTTGGAGATTTATTTACAGGTAAACAAGTTGAACAAATGGAAGATCATGTACCAAGTAAAGAAAAAGAACCAGATTGGGAAGTAGATGATTATACTCAACAACGACTAAAAGAATTAGGATTATATGATTCTAAACCAGATGATGATCCTTATGATTTAGTGTCTAAACTTTAAATATTTATAATAGTGAAAAAGAATAAAAAGCACGATAAGTTGGTCAAGGATTATGATAAGCAGAAAGAGAGACATCTTGAAAAATTAGCTACTAAAAAACTTAAAGATCAAGATAAAGTAGACCACTTACGTACAAAATATATTGACACAGATTTTTTAAATTTATTTTAATTATGGCAGGAGAAATAACAGTTAATAACACTGACGAATTCCAGGAAATGATAGACAGAAAAGATTTTAGAATAGCTAAAGCTATTGTTGAGTCTATTTTAAGTAATATGGAAAATAAAAAACGTAATGTCCATATACTATCAGTTGCCTGTGTAGAAGACCAAGCCATATATGATTTGACTTTGGATAGAAAATTTTTTGTAGATACTTTAGAAGAAAACCTAAAATATTTTATTGAGCAAGAGCGTTATGAACAATGTCAAGAGATAGTAGAGGCAATAAAAAAATTAAAAAAGAAAACAAAATAAACTTGGTTTCATAACTTACTAATATTATATTAATAACAAAAATAAAAGTTATGTTTTACAGGTTTGACAGAGAACAATTAATGTTTACTAAAGACCAAAAGAAATTGAGAAGGGTTTTATTATTTATTATAGTATTATTACTATGTACCTTTGCAATTGGTCGTTACATGCAATTCAAAACATTGGACAAATATGAAAAACAACTCATTGTCCTTAATTTAGAAAAAGAAAGAAATCAATTCACAGAAGAAAAATTTATTGATTTAGTTAAAGAACTCAATATGAAATTTCCTCATATTGTTTATGCCCAAGCTCGAATTGAATCAGGCAACTTTAAATCAGCAGTATTTCGTCAGAATAATAATTTGTTTGGTATGAGAGAAGCTAGAGTTAGAGTTAATACTGCTAAAGGAACTAATTTAAATCATGCATATTATGACAACTGGAAAGAATCAGTTTATGATTATGCTTTCTATCAATGTCGTTATATGAGTAATGCAGATTCAGAAGCTGAGTACTACCAAGCATTAGACGCTTCATATGCTGAAGTAGGAGGTACTTATTCAAAAGCGTTAAAGAATTTAATTAAAAGAGAAAACGTTAAAGAAAAATTTTAATATTAAGGCCATGTATTTATTGACATGGCAGCAAAGAAAAAATCAACATCAGTAAGCGCTTCAACTTTGTATAAGGAGAAGCCAAAAAGAAGAAGAAAAGGCGTTCATGCAAAAACTAAAATTAGCAAATCTAAAAACGCTACTAATTACAAAAAATTATCAGTAGGACAAGGCTAATATGAGTAACACATCACGCTATACTCGAAGTAGGAAGCAACAAAAGAAATTTGAAAAAAGAATAAAAGAAAATAATAAAGTTTTAAATCAAGCAAAAGTTTATGAGCAAAACAAGTAACCACCAGAAATTAGCAGTTTTAAATGTTTGGATTGACGATGTCAAAAAGAATAGTCGATACCGTAAACAAATGAAAAAACAACCTAAGTGGCTTATTCAAGCATTAAAAGAATTAGATGAAGATTAACGGAGGGGCTCTTGAATTTTTTGAGAGTCTCCCTGATGATATATTAGTAAAAATTGCTATGTATGATTGGGAGGCACTAGAACGCTTATGTAGTGCCCTCACTTTAGACTTAGAATTACTTAAACAAGAGCAAAAATACTTTGATGAAAGAATGAGGCAGGCTAAAAAGGATTTGGCCTCCTAAAATCCCTTACTTATATTTAGGTATAATAAAGGTTATGGCATTACACGAAGTAATAGAAAAACACAAAGTAACTATTTTAGGTCAGGAAATTAAGTACACTAACAAGTATATCACATATACTGAAGGTACAATTCGTAGTTACAAACCATCACCAAGCATGTATAGTTGTTCTGGTAGATTGTTTAAGTATGAATATGTTCACCCAAATATGGGCCCTACATTATATGTTAATCCTAAAGGTGAAAAATTTATCACTCCTACTTTCCAAAAAGTTCATCCCCAAACAACTTATAAGGATATTGAATGGATTAGACCTGAAAAGATAGAAGAAAAAGTAGAAAAAGGAACTTGGAAATTTGAATCCAGTTCTGAGAAAGGAATCTTTTATAAAGTAAAACAAAATGGAGATAAGTTCACTTGTAACTGTTCTGGGTTTTGGAGAGTAAAAGACAAATCTAAAGGTTGTAAACATATTCAAGAAGTTAAAAAACAGTTATCCAAATGATAAAAGAGAAAGAACAAAGTAAGTATATTGAGATTGACTTAACAGGTCCTCAAGGTAATGCTTTTTATTTATTAGGTACAGCTAAAAGTTTAAGTCACCAACTAGGATTAGATTGGGAAGTTATTCATGCTCAAATGACTGAAAGTGATTATGAATGGTTGCTTCAAACATTTGATCATTATTTTGGTGATTTAGTAGTGATGTATAGATAATGGCTAGAGAAAAATTATACACTAGTGATCCTGTTGTTATAGTATTTAAAACATCAAATAGGTCAAACGCTCAAACCAAAATGAAAGTATTTAAAAGCAAAACCATTGATGATATAATTAACCCCAAATCAAAACTACCAGGCATTCCAGATACAGCAGTATTTTTATCTGTTGGGTTAGGTGAAATTTTTATTAAAGATTTTAAATTAAAATACAAACTGTAATATTTATAATAAAATTATGTTAAAAAGAAAACCAACATTCAGAGTAGGAACAATAAATGATTCTTACTATAACATCAAAAATCATATTGATAGGTTAGAAGATGAAGGAGAAATCATGGTTAAACATATGACTAATTCTCCAGATGGAAAAGTAACTAATGAATTTTTAATTATGCCATCTGATCCAGAATTAGAAGAATTTTCCATTTATGATTATAAATTTGGCTTTGATCCATCTGATGAGGACCATTATCAAGAAGAATATCCATTTAGTATTGGAGGCACAGGTAAAGATTCTGTAAGAAGTGCTGAGGCTTTAATGTTTGATGTTGAAAGATATTTAGAAGAAGATAAAGATAAAGTAGTAGCCAAAGGTGATGGAATTGAAATCACTCAAGCAATGATGGATAAACTACACGCTGGTAAAACAGTTGAATTACCAAATGGCAGCACTTTAACCTTTGTTAAAGAAGAAAAAGATGAAATTGAAGAACAATTCATCAATAAAATGAAACACCGCGCAGGTATTATTAAATAAGACCCTACCTTGTCAAGATAGAAGGGGTTTGGCTTCCGCCAAGCCCTTTCTTATATTTATAGTATGGTGAAAGAGGATAAATTAAACGGTTTAAGTAAAGGTCAAGTGAAACAAATCATTAGACGCAATATGATTACTAAAGTTAAACCTAGTAAAAAGGTCTATTCTCGTAAAAACTTAAAAAAGGGTTTGGCTTTCTAAAATAAGCTACTTATATTTAGGTATAATAAAGGTTATGAGATATATAGTTAAAGTAGTTAAAAATGGTGAGGTTGAAAATATTTACTCCACCAATGATTGTTCTAGTGCCATGTCAGTTGAACGCACTGCAAAACAAATCTATGATCAAGTTTGGATTTGTGATTGTTTAATGGAAATGTTAGTAGGTTAAAATAAAGGTTATGATAAAAAATAAAGATATATTCCAAGAATTGTTCAATGTGTTAGAGTCAAATAACATTGATATTGAACGTGATTGTGATTTTGTTAACGGTAAATTTGTTACTGTTAATTCTCCAGATGTTAGATCAGGTTACTATAATGGTGTTGAAGGTTTTTATTTCAACAAATCTGATTATGGTTTCTTCAATAAAGAACATATTGCATCATTATTCCCAATGAACATTCAAGGTAAAGAAATTGAATTGGTTGATGTTTCTGATATGGAGGTAGATGATGACCGTATGTGGAAATCAAGTATTAGTTTTATTATTAAATAAAAGTTTATGAATAGAAAACAAGAACTAGAAAAAGGAATTTTATTAATGTTAAAATACACAAGTATATTGTTTGCAATATTAATAGGGATAAGTTTATTATTTTAAAAAATAAGTTATGAAAAAAACAAATATTCTAACACCAATGTGGCTCAATTGTAGAGCACTACTTGAAAAAGAAGACCTAGAACAGGCAGATGATGAGTTGATGCGTTTAATCTATAAACTAGCAGACTATACTATAAATGGTTATAAAGATGCAGACAAGATTGAAGGTGTTAAACTTGAAACATGGAAAGAAAGAGCATGGTATGCTCTTGAAAATGCGGGTTTGTTGCCCGAATAAGTTATGGCAGAAAAAAGAGGGCAAACAGAACAACTAAAATATGATTTTAACACTGCTCGTGCTTCTTATATTAAAAGGAAAGCAATAGGTAAATGGGTTAGAGTCACTTGTAGGGAATTTAGATCATTTTGTGGTGAACGAAGTATTTACTTAAAAAATGATGAGACAGAAGAGTATGAATATGTTCCCTACAATGGTCCTATTTATTATTGGAATTCAAATAAAATTTGTAAAGAACCAATTGAAGAACAAATTCAATACCTTCATGACTGCCCTCGCAAAGTAGTCGCAAGACCTCAAGAAAAACATCTACTTAACAATTAAATGGGAATATTTATTTATATGACTAATGAGGAACTAATTGAAGAATTATACCACAAAGCTCATATGAAGGGGTTTTTTAATGAATTGCATAACAAAGTAGATGAGTTATCAAAAAGTAAGTTATTTAAGTGTAGACATGATATGGTCCGAACAGCCTATAATGAAATAAAAAATTCAAAGCTTGCTCGACCACTCCACAAAAATTAATCCGTATATACGCCTTAATTTGGACCCACAAAACAAAATACATATATTAAAAATAAAAGTTATAAAAAATGAATTCATTTAGTTACAATTTGGGTGACACAGAGTATCTAGTTTTTAAACCCAACAGAAACCATTTTGATCTTTATTCAGGTAGTGAAACTAGTGACCCAAAAAAGATAGCCTGTTACAAGGCTGGAGAGTGGTGTTTTGGTAGCTACGAGCAAGAGAGAGTGTTCTGGTATTTGTTTAGTACGTACAAGGAAGGTATGGGTCGTGCTTTTAAGTTGTATATACGTAGTCTAAGGGAGAAACCGAAAATGTACGAATTTAATTGTGTGCGTAGGAAATTTAACATTAAAGTGACTAAATTGAAAAGGGGCTGTAGTGATTGGTTTTATGGGTTGTGGCCAACAAGGGAATTTTAAGAATATGAAAAAGTTATTTTTTGGGCTGTTGTTTATGTTGGCAAGTAGTTTGTCAGCCCAGTCCTATTTGAGGGCCGAATCTTTTACAATGGGGGTTAGGCAGAGTGAGGTATCGCCTATTGTTTGGGGTGAAACTAATGAGTGTAGTATTTTAATTGAACTTTATGAGACTAAAGTTATTATTAATAGTAAGGTACTACAAACATACTATGTTATTAATCAGGTCCTTGATACTACACCAGGTGTAAGAACTTGGATGTGTAAAGATTTAAATGGGAATACTTGTAAATTTACTATGATGTATTTAATTAAATACCCAGGGTTTACAATTTGCCAGGTTGATTATAATGATGCTGTCTGGTTTTACGTTTGTACAAAAAATTAATTATGCCTACACTTAGAAAATATGTGACCACAACAGACATGAATGTCTATGAGGTTGAAGTAACTGAAGAACAGTTAGAAGTTTTTAAGAACGATGAAGATCGTTTTTATGATGAAATTATGGAAGACTTAGATTGGGAATGGGCCCATGATAAAGTTGGAGATGAAGATTGGACAATTGAAATAAAAGATTAATATGAAAAAACTATTCGGTTTATTGGCTGTGATGGCGACTGTGGTAAGTGCTCAAGCCAAATGTGATTGGTCTGGTTATTGGATGAAAACAGTTAACCAGCAACAAAATGTATTTACGTTTCAAACAAACGTAGATTGGGATTCATGTGTTGATTACTGGTGGATTGTTTACGACTATCAGTTGAAGAAAAAAGACACACTTCAAGACTTTAACGGTTATACACAAGTACAATTTAATGCTAAAGGAAAGTATAAAGTAGTACTTCATGTACTTGATGCTTGTAATAAGTGTGACACTAATTTTGTTCAAGAAATTGATATTACAATTTATGGTAAGGCAGATGTTGGATATAATGTAGGGGCCCATAATTGTCATTATTATACTTTTGAAATGACTAATATGAATGATGATTGTATTGAGTACTATTATTCAATTTACAAGAGTGATTTATTTGATTCTCTTTATGGTTACTGGGATACAGCTGAAGATTTATATGAGTGGTTGTATTTTAATTATGACTTTGATGAAAACGATTTAGTGTATTATAATACAGCATCACAACGAGTTGTTAACCATGAGTTTGTTGATTCAGGTCGTCATTTGTTGATTGGTTATTGGTATAATACATGTACTGGAATTGATACTTGGGTTATGCGTAAGGTAAATGTTTGTGTTAGTGAGCCTGTAAATGGATTAGTTCCAATTTCACCTTCAGTAGGAGGAATGGCTCGCCCTAATCCAACTAGTTGTGAGTTTTATATTACTGAAACTAAAGTGGCTGCTGAGTATATGATTTTGAATACTTCAGGAACTATTATCGCAACTGGTAATACAAGCGCATTTGAGCAAGTTAAAGTTAAAACTTGTAATTGGCCTAATGGAGTTTATTACCTTTGGGTAATGGGTGTTGGGCGTGAACTTATTGTTATCCAACATTAATTGAAGGGTAATATTTTAGTAATCATTTAAATGTTGAGGGTCGCTATGTATTAGCGACCTTTCAAATAATATGTTATTACTCGTTGCAATTTTTAATTTGTTTCAATCTGATACAAGTAAGATAGGAGAGGTTAATATCTCAGTATCTGCGAAACAAGAAACAATCTCATCCACAATTAATTTTCAAAAGAAAAGTTTAGTAATTCTAGACATTGTTTCTTCAGAATCAATTAACAAAACTCCTGACGCTAATATAAGTGGAGTATTAAAGCGAGTAGGTGGTGCTTCAATCCAAAACGATAAATTTATTATTGTTAGAGGATTAGCCGATAGATACAATTCAGTATCATTAAATGGAGCTTTAATAGGTTCAACTGAACCAGATAAAAAATCATTCTCATTTGATTTAGTTCCATCTAATTTAGTTGACAATCTAACAGTTACTAAAACAGCCAGTCCAGAAATTACAGGTGAATTTTCAGGAGGCTTGGTTAACATAGTTACTAAAGTACCAAGCAGACAAATAAAACAATTAAGTTTGGGATTAGGGTATGGCAGTTTATCTACATTCAATAATGGGTGGAAATTAAACACTACTTATCTACCTAATGATTTTTTATCAACAAAACAGTTTAGGAGCTTGCCGACGGACGCAAGACGTGCTGAATCAGATAAAATCAATTCGGTATTTAATCCTACTCAAACTTTTAATATACCAAACTTATCTCTAAAATATACTTTAGGTGATAGAAATTTTATATCTAATTTAACCCTCAGAAAATCAAATTCCATTATAACTAGTGAAAGACAAGACTATATGTCAGGTAATGACTTAATGTATCAATACGTTGATATAAACTATAGTGAGGTTATAAACATAGGAGGTATCACAAACATTAAATTAAAATCATTAGATTTTAAAAATACTTTTAATTATTTAAGAGAAAATTCAGTTGTTGAACGTAATGGAGTAAATTATGATAACCAACAATTAATTAATAGTACTAGTTCAAATCATACTAATAAATTTATTTTATTAACTCAATTAAATAATAAAAAATGGGGCATTAACTACAGCTTACTTTATAGAACACAACCTGACTATAGAATTAATCCGTTTGCTAAAAACATTGATTCAAAAGGTGACTCTAATTTTATATGGAGAGACTCATATAGATTCTGGAGTAAAATGAATGAGAATATTTTAGGTGGTTATTACAATGATACTTTAGGAAAAATTAAGTATGGTTTTTATGAGATGTTTAAGTATAGAGGTTTTGGAGCTAGAGTATTTAGATACGACAATGGTTTTGTGTTAAATGAAATAACTAATAATACAGACAAGTATAATGCTTATTCTAATCTAGCATCAGGTTATGCCTCATATTATAACTCAAATGGTAAGTTTAGTTATTTAACAGGTGTTAGAGTTGAGAATCAATTATTCAGAGTCAACACTTATGATTTTGGAGGAACACCTCAAAACATAAACAGAATTTATTTAGACATTTCACCTTCATTAAATTTAACTTATGGTAAAGTAAACAAAGTAAGAATGTCATTAAGCCAAACAGTTGCTCGCCCTGAATTTAGAGAAGTAAGCAACTTTGCATTTTATGACTTTGCTAGGAATGCTCAAATAGTAGGCAATCCAAACTTAGTAAGAACTAAAGTATTGAACAGTGATTTAAGATATGAAATATACCCTTCCAAAAATGAAATAATCACAGTATCAGCTTTTTACAAATACTTTATTAATCCAATTGAACAAACAGTTGATAACGGTTCAGTACCAAGCAATTTGATATTAACGTTATCTAATTCACCTAAAGCAACTTTGTACGGAGGTGAAATTGAGATTAGAAAAAATATAACTAAAGAACTACAATTATACTCTAACTTATCTTATTTCAAATCAACAGTAGTAGCTAGTTCATGGTACAGACCATTACAAGGTCAATCACCTTATATTATTAATGCTGGTTTGTTTTACACTAAAGACAAATACTCAATAAATGCACTCTACAATCGAATTGGTGAAAGAATAGCAGCAGTTGGATTTCAAGGTTATCCAGACATTTATGAGAATGCTAGAGATGTATTGGATATAACAGCTCAATATGAAACTAAAAGAACAACAATTAAATTCACATTATCAGATCTATTATCTCAAAATTCTAGATTTTATCAGAAGGGCAGAGATTTGATTACTAATAATAACGAAACAAATATAAATTTAAGTGTAAATTACAAACTATGAAAAAACTATTGTTTTTAGCAGTTGGGGCATTGATGATGCTCAACTCATGCAAAGAAGATCCAATCGAACCAACAATTGATACGGTTCTAGTTGGAACATTAACTCAAGACAAAACCTTGACAGCAGACAAAGTATGGACCTTGAAAGGCTACGTTTACGTTCCTGAAGGTGTTACTTTGACTATTGAAGCAGGAACCACTATCAAAAGTGATATTGCTGAAAAAGGTGCTTTATGTATTGAAAGAGGAGGTAAGATTATGGCCGAAGGTACTGCTGATAAGCCTATTGTTTTTACTTCTGGTCAAGCTAGTCCTGCACCTGGGGATTGGGGTGGAGTTATTTTGTTAGGTAAAGCAACTACCAACAGAACAACTGAACCAACAATTGAGGGTGGTATTGGAAGACCTTATGGAGGTAATGACGACAATGATAATTCAGGAGTATTAAAGTATGTTAGAGTTGAGTATGCCGGTATTGCTGCCTTCCCTAATTCAGAAATTAATGCTTTCACATTTGGTGCTGTTGGTTCAGGTACTACAGTTGAATTCTGTGAATCTTATTACGGTAATGATGATGCGTTTGAATTCTTTGGAGGTACAGTTAGTCCAAAGTACTTAGTTGCCGTTGGTACTGCTGATGATGATTATGATTTTGACTTTGGTTATAGAGGAACTATACAGTATGCTATTTCAAAACGTGATCCTCAATTTGTTGATGGTGCTGATGCCGGGAATGGAATTGAATGTGACAATGATGGAACTGGTTCTTCAGCTACTCCAACTACTCATCCAACATTATTGAACTTTACTTTAATTGGACCTGCTACTTCAAATGCTGCTGCTAATCATAATTTGGCTATGAGATGGAGACGTGCAAGTCAATTCACAGTTGTGAACTCTATCTTCTACGGATACTTAAAAGGTGGTTTAAGTTTAGAGAGTGATGAAACTGCTCAAGCATTTAAAGACGGTGTAAGCAAATTTGTAAACAACTATGTCTCGGCTGTTGATACTGCTAAATTAACAATCAGTAAATCTTCAGTAATTGCTTCATCTGAAATGCCCGGTATTGCTTCAACCTCAACATTTAGCACCTCACAAGTTGCTCCATTCAATAATATGTTTGAATCAACTACAAACATCGGAGCTATTCCTTTCGGTACAGTAAATTGGTTATTAGGTTGGACTAAATTTTAATTAAAACAAAAATATAATTTAACTTGGAGGGGCGCAAGCCCCTCTTTATATTTATTAATGTGAACCCATTAGATCTACAATATCAACAACTACTCAAAGATATAATTGAATATGGAGTAGAAAAACAAGACAGAACTGGAACCGGAACAAAAAGTATATTTGGTTATACTATCAGGCATAATATGGCCGATGGTTTTCCTTTATTAACAACTAAGAAGGTTGCCTTCAAGACAATGGTAACTGAGTTGTTGTGGTTCTTAAAAGGAGATACCAACATTAAGTATTTGGTTGATAATGAATGTAACATTTGGAATGGTGATGCTTATAAAAACTATGAGAAGTATGCAATGGCTAATTCATATGGTGTTGATGTATTCTCAATGGATGAGTTTATTGATGAAATTAAAAATAATAATGAGTTTGCTAAGAAGTGGGGTGAGTTAGGGCCAATTTACGGTAAGCAATGGAGAGATTGGAAAATCAATTTAATTGACCCGCACACTATGGAGTTTGTTCCACCTATTGACCAAATCCAAAACCTAATCAACGACCTTAAAACAAACCCAGATTCAAGACGATTAATGGTTTCAGCTTGGAATGTAGGTGAAATAAATCATATGGTTCTTCCTCCTTGTCATTATGGATTTCAAGTTTATACAACTGAAATGAATGAAGAAGAAAGAAAAAATTGTTGGGCAACTTATATAGGAAAAAGTAAAAAGTATGTTGAAAAAATGGATCATAACAGATTGGATAAAGTAAATGCTCCATCAAGAAAAATTTCACTAATGTGGAATCAAAGATCAGTTGATACATTTTTAGGTCTTCCTTTTAATATTTCCTCATATGGTTTATTACTAATAATGATTGCTAAAGAAGTTAATATGATTCCTGATCAATTAATTGGTAGTTTGGGCGATACTCATCTTTATTTGAATCATATTAAACAAGCTAAAGAACAAATTAAAAGAACTCCATTTAAATTACCAACAGTAGAAATAAATGAGGTAGATGTGTTGAAAGGTGAAGTAGAATTAGAATTAAAAAATTATTTACATCACGATCCAATTAAAGCACCTCTTTCAAATTAAATTTGTTTTTTAACAAATTAATTATTATATTAATGGTATGAAACGAGATACCATATTATTTTTATTTATTTTAACTATAGTTATATCTACGTTAGCAATTTTACAAAAAGCAGCTATCAAACGTAGTTATAAATTTGAGAAACGAGTAGTTAATTATGTTGATTCAACTTGGTCTACTAAACCAGGACAAGAACATTCTTTACAAACTAGTTATAAATATTATGGTCGTTTAGATAATGGTCGTGTTATAAGCCACCATAAACCGTTTAATATTGGAGACAGTATTGTAAGTATACATTATGGAAAATAAGGTTATACAGTTGGATTTACACGGTGTTAGGCATGAAGATGTTATTGACATAGTTAGTGAATGGGCTTTACTTTGGGACTATAGAGTTGAAGGATTTAGTGGTAAAATTATAACTGGTAATAGTTCTAAAATGAAAACATTAGCTGAAGGTGCTTTACGTAAACACAATTTTGATTACAGACATATGTCTGATGGTTCAATTCTAGTAAATGGAAAGTTATGGATAAAATAAGTTATGAAAATCGTTACAATGATGTTTTCACATTCACTAAATTAGAAAATGGTGATGTGTTATGGGAAGGTAATTTTAAATGGTGCCGTTCTGGATGGCCTAATGTTTATGATAGAGCATATGAGGCCTATCGTAAGGATGGAGGTGAAATGCATATTGAGGAATTCAAAAATGCAGTTCATGAGTATGATAATGAAAAAAGTGAATACACCCCACTAGCTAAACAATATCAAAAATTAGTTTACTCAGATACTACTAAACTTTCATTCGTGGATCCTTCTGGGGGGCCCTTTATTTCAATCGAAATGGATATGAAGTATATAGATGAGGTATTTGAGGGAAAAATAATTGAAGATTTAAAACCAATACCAGAAGGTTATTTAATTATCATTAAGAAATAATTTTTTACAATATTTATTATCGCCGAGTCGCAGCGGTAGTAAAAATATTAAAAAAACACCCAAGCGTGAGTAAGGAACTGCGACCCTGAAAGCGTCTTGGGTTTTTTTAACTATGAAAAAATGTACAAAATGTCAAATTGAAAAATCTTTAAATGAATTTAGTAAAGATAAACAACAAAAAAATGGGTTAAGTTGTTGGTGTAAAAAATGTGTTAATCTAAAAGGAAAAAAATGGTATACTCAAAATAAAGAAAAACATTTAGAATACGCTCGTGAGTATAACAAAACATGGGTTCAAGAGAATAGAGAGCATATTAAGGAGTATGGTCATGGTTATAGACAAAATAATAAAGAAAAAATTAGGGAAACCGAAAAAATCTATAAAGAAAAAAACCAACATGTTGGAAGGTGGAGAGATTTATTAAAGTCAACCCTTAAACGCTTCCATAGAGATAAATCAGCCAATACCCAAACACTCTTAGGATACTCAGCTACTCAACTAAAAGAACATTTAGATTCACAAGGTATGGATTGGGAAAACGATCATATTGACCATATTATTCCTCTTAGTTGGTTTAAAAAGAATACTCCTATCCATATAGTAAATGATTTAAGAAATTTACAACCCCTTTCAGCAAAAGAAAATTTAAAAAAGTCAAATAAATTTGGATCTTTAAAAGATTTTTATTATATTAACGAGGTAAAAGAGTTTATAAAAAAAGACAAATTAAAATAAAAGTTATGAACATACAAAACTTAAACACAGCAGAATTAAAGGAATTACAAATATTGCTTAACAAAATGAATCCACAACCCACTAAAAAAGTGTATTTGGATCCTGTCAATAAAATGATTGATGATATTATGGAAAATTTTGACTTTAATAGAGTTCAATTGGTGATGGATTATTTGAATTGGAAATGGCTTGGAGATGATGGACTTGAGTGTGTTCCTGTTGAAATGCTTAAAAAAGAGGCAGAACGTTTGCTTAGAGGTGCTGCTGAAGCTAGATTAGGACAATTTAGAAATGAACATTGGGAACAAGGTATTATTCATGGTACAGGTGGATTTCAGGCAATGGCGTTCTGTGATGAAGATAAAACTAAAATCACAGCATTGGATTTGAAATTTGTTTTAACTGAGTGGGACAAAGAAATAGAGGATTAATTATGAGAAGTAAATTTGAAGTAAAAGATAATAGAACATTCAAACAACGTTTGGAGGATTTGAAATACACCATCTTATTTTGGAAAGGTCGTAAGATGAAATATATTACTACTCGCAATATACAATGGAGTGATTTACGTTACATTTTCTTCCCAACTGAAGAGGACAAGTATGGATATTTGAATGCCACGTTCTATAAGGATAGTGAATTCAATAAAGTGCTTCGACCACTTGTATTAGCAATGGATTATGAGGCAAAACCTAAATGGTGTCCAAGATGGTTTTTACGTTTCCTACACGTGTTTGGAAATGATAAGTCATTGGTTCGTGTTCGTAATTTTAGATTACATTACCTACACAGACGCTTGACTAAGGGTATTATGTTTTGGGATTGGAAAACCAAATGGACAGATTATGATTTACGCATTACAATTTCAGGACCTGAACACTTAGTAAATTTATCTGATTGGATTGAAGAAGGATACTACAATGAAGGATACAGAGCAAAACTAATGCGAGACATTGCCATGTATGAACCTGACCCAGATGCTGAAATTATCTTTAGTGATATTAAGCACCTTGAAGAGCAGTTGGAGAAATTACAAAATAAAGAAGAAGACGAAACCTTTAACACAAAAGAGAAATGAAAAAGAAACTAAAATCATTAGATGAACACAATTCAAATTCTTGGAGCAATTATTCTTCAATGTTTGAAAACTCACCAAAACCAAACGGAATTGCTTGCCCAAAGTGTGGTGAGGAATTGATGGATAGTCAACCTATGGTAACATTAACATTCAATCCACCAAAGAAGGATATACATTGCCCTTCTTGTGGTTATGTTGGATATAGAATTGCATAACACCAAAGAGAAATGAAATCACATAATGTTCGATTCCAGAGAATATTTAACCCATATTTGAGAAAACTACTTAGAGTTGAGATATGTCCTATCATATATGATGGTAAAATAATCGGTTACGGAATAATAAAATTTAAAACAAAAGAGAAATGAAAAAGTTTAAATGGGGTAGAATTATGACATCAAACCAAATTGGGCTGATGGTATCTTGGGGAACAAGCGTTATCCCAAAAAGAAAGTGCATCTGCCTTGAGATTCCTTTTCTTATTATTCAAATCTACCTTTAACACCAAAGAGAAATGACACCTAAAGAAAAAGCACAAGATCTAGTCAGTCAGTTCAAAAACATCCTAATGGATGAGGATACAGACTGCGGTCAGGAACTGTTGTGTACTTCGATAGCAATTAAGAACGCATTAGTTATGATAAACGAACTACTCAGTAACTCAACATTCTTATTGAGTAGTGGTGAGATTTACTATTGGGATGAAGTAAGACGAGAACTAAACAACCTTTAACACAAAAGAGAAATGAGTAAACTAAACCAAATCAAAATACCAGTAGATATAATACCTAACAATAGTAGGTATAAACTAGTTCGTGAACGAGATGGTTTGACACATTATGGAAGAGAGTTAGGTTGGATTGAATGGAATGAAGATGATAGGTTCGAACAAAAACATGATGAACCTGCCGTTGGTAGATCTTGTATGTTAGATCCTCATCGACTAAGCTTTACTTGGTTAACAACTCAAGTAACAGAAATAGTAGAACAAAAAGAAGATTATATCAAATTCAATACAAAGAATTCAGTATACGAGTTATGGCAGCTAAAAAACGATTAAGTCGAGAACAAAAACAAGAACAAGCAGTTATTGATTTAATTAATCAAATGTTTATTATTGCTGGTCATGATGTAACTTATGATGATGTTGTAGGACGCAAAGATGATTGGTACACACAATGGACAATGACTGTTGAACAAAGTGAGGAATGGAGAGCATGGGGTGAAAATTACCTACGTAAAAACCTTAAATTAAATAAACGTTTGGCTGAACGAGAAATGGCTATGGTGGTTTTGATGTGGGGTTTAAAATTTAGTAACTGGGAAGAATATCATAAATAATAATATGGAAGGCATAGTAAGTTTAATAGCAATACCTTGGATTGTAGCAATATGCATATTTGGCATATATTTAGCTACAAAAAAGGTTGAAGATGATGAATAAGAGTTTGGCTTCTGTAAATCATGATGTTATATTTATATCATAATAAAGAAATAAATAATAAAGGTTATGACAAAAACAGAAGTAAAAAATTTCAGATCAGATTTTCAGAAAGCAGTAGCTCAGCTTGAGAAGCAGTATGGTGTACAAATCGGATTGGGTGCAATTCGTTTTAATGATAATGAGATGCGAGCTAAAATGACAGCTACTAAAGGAGCTGCGGTTGAGCGTCTTAGTAAAAATGATTTTAAAGTAGGTGATATTGTAGGTATTAACCATAAAAAAATTAATCCGAACGAGTCATTTCGTATTATCAAAATTAATTCTAAAAACATCATAGTTGAGGAGATAAATGACAATCCTTTCCGTTCACGTAAAATTAATGTTTCACCAAGTTTGTTAATTAAAAAATAAGAGTTATGTTTAATATAGTTAATAATGATTTTAATAAAGGTTTCCAAATAACCTTCTCTAATAAAATGACTGTGAGTGTTATGTTTGGTAAAATGAGTCACAGTGATGGGAATACAGCTGAAGTAGCTGTATTCAATGATGATGATATTTGGTTTATTTTAGACCAAGATGATAATTTAGTTCCTGTTAAGGATGGTACTGATGTTATGACATGGGTTTCAGCTAATAAAGTAGCAGATATTATTTCTAAAGTAGCAAATTTTTAAGATATGAGTACAACATTTGGAATTGAATATGGTGATGAGGTCATAGAGATTGCTCGTCGTATGGGAACTGGAAATGGTAAAGTGGCCATTATATGGAGAAATGATTTATACAGGAAATTAGCTCCAGATACACCAGTAGTACCACTTGACAACACATACCAAGGTGTTGAAACAATATTTGATTTATTGGTGCTAGAGAGATATGGTAGTTTAAAATTAAAAGTAGAACAATATGAAGTACAGTCTTAAAGATTTTTACACACTAGATAACATGTATTACTTTCCTAATATACAGGATGGAATATGGGTTGATGAAATTGAGGCTCAGAATATTATTAATGAAATGAATACTGAGATAGAGGATGAAAATGAACCATGGGAAGATTACGAAGGTGATGCTGCATGGAGTGATTATAGTTTTGGAATATAAAATAAAAGAATATGAATATAATAGCTATTGAATTGTTGGCAATATTTTTCTTGTTGCTTAGGATAAATGATAAAATAAAAGAATAAAATGAAAAATTTAAATAATATTATGTTAGTGGTTACCTTTATTGGTATCGTTATGTTGGTTTTTAAAATGGAGAAACAAAATGCTCAAAAGGAAGCCTATTTTAATCACTTTGATAGTGTTATCACTAGGGTAGATTCATTACTGGTTCAAGCAGAACAAAGAGTTAAATGGACAGATAGTGTGACTAATTTGCTTCGCGAGTATAATAAAAACAATAAGTAATGTCTCTTATTCCAATGTTTATTGTTTACACTTTATTTTGCATAATGATAGGTTTAGCAGTTGTAGGTGTAATTAGTATTATTGGAGACTGTAAATGTAAAGATAAATGAGTAATGCAATAATGATACTATGGGGAATAATAGTCGGATTAATAATCCAGGCTGTTACTTTCTTTCAATTACAAGGACCAGTTAAATGGCCTAGTTGGGATAAATACTACTGGGCATTAGCATTATTAGGTGTTCCGGTTTCAATGATTTGGATGTACTATGCTAAAATGATGAGTCAAGCATTTGGAGGACAAATATGGCCACAACGTCTAATTGGGTTTGGATTAGGTGCTATTGTTTTTGCCTTAGGTAGTTGGTATGTTTTTAAGGAACCATTAACTATGAAAACTATAGTTTGTTTAGTGTTGGCTCTGATTATTGTTATGATTCAAGTTTTTTGGAAATGAATTTAGAAGTAATAAAAGAAATGATTAAAGTGTATCTTAATGACCTTGAGGGACATAACATCAACATAAAGAAAAAAGCAGACATATTAAATGACTTCCTTCTGTACTGGCAAAGCCAATGGGGGGATGAAAATGATGAAGACGAAATAGCATACTAATGAAAGAACTAGATTTAATAGAATTAGGTTTTGAGAGAAATGATGATAATGATGGTTATAAAGAATATTACTACTATACTCTTGATATAGGTGATGATTATACCCCATTCTGTTTGATATCAAAAGCTAATAATGAGGGAAAAGATAAAGAATGGTTTGTTGAAATATTTGATTATGAATCATTTAGATTTATATCTCGTTATCAATTAGAACAATTTATCACTGTCCTAAAGTATGCTCAAGTTACTAAAGAAAATATTGGGGTGAAACAAACTATAGGAGGGATAAATAATACGAGTGTTAATAATCCAGGTAATAATACGACGGGGAACAGAATAACATGACACACGAGGAATTTAAACAACACAGGGAACAATGGGTACGTGAGTGGGCAACCAAATGGAGACACCTTGATATAGACTTTGAGGCGTACATGGTAATGAAGGGTGTAACCGGGGATGAATATAAACGGTTGAATGAGGAAACAGACGATACTGAATCGGACGGTAATGGATTAATTGGCCTTGCGTAACGTGTGACAAGCACATGCCATACGGATATCCTAATATGTGTAGATAAGTATAATATGTGGAACAATAGGGGACGGGTGTATGGGATAGAGTTAAGGCACCATTAACCCCCTTTCATTGCGAGGCCAAGCCTCTCACTCTAAAAAGAAATATATACACCCCCCTAACCCCCTGTTTGGCCCCCCAGGGGAACGATGTTATATTTATATCATAATAAAGAAATAAAGGTCATGAAAGGTAACGCATTAATTAACATCCAAAAAGAAGCTAAAGTAATTGTTGAACAATTGGCTGATAAGCAAATTAACGAAATGGTTGCACGTTTGGATGCATTTTTAGCTTGGATGCAAGTTGATGGAAACGCTATTATATCTAAGTACAATAACAGTATTGAATCATATGGTAGTGCTGAAAAATATATTTACTTGACTCAACACCGTACATGGAATAGTGAGTTGAGCAAATTTGTATTGCCTACAAGTTTTGAGCCCGGTTACAGTGGCAGCCGTCGCTTCATGACTAAGGATGAAGTTAATATGGTTGCCGAATTGAGAATGATGTTAGGTAAAAATTGGATGGATAATTTCCGTGAGCAATTTATTGCCTCAAACATGATGAAATTGAATCGTGCCTTGAGTAAGCACATTCATGACAACATGACAGCTAGTAATATTAAGGTACGTGTTGGTGGTGATGGAGCAGAAGTAACAGCCGATGTAGATGATAAGTTTTTTAAAACGTTCGGAACGTTGTGTGGCGGATATGTTCAGTGTTACCACTACCGTTACAGAAGCAGTTTGAAATAAGGTTTGGCTCTCCAAATCATAGATGTTATATTTAGGTATATTAGAAATTAAGGTTATGAAACAGTTTATTAAAGAATGTATTATTGGAACAGCTGTATTGGCTATGGGTGTGATGTTTGTGGCTGCGGCCGTAATTGCAATTTATAAAGCAGCAGGACTATAATATGGATGCAATGGATAAAATGATAGACATGTCTATGAAGTATGCCTCGGCAACAGGACGACTCTATGGGGCCGTAATTGGTGAAATGCTATATAATGATGATATTCAGATAAATAAATTCAATATGCTATATGAAACACTGAATTATGTTGATGAGACACTAGGACGACAAATGGACCCGTTTGATAAAGCACGTTTGGAAGAAAAACTAGAAGAAATCAAAAACGCAAAATAGAAACCTTTATTTATTTATTATATTGGTGGTGCACCTTACGGTGTACTGCCTGCGTACGTACGTACCGTGTACGGGGTATATGCGCATAAAATACCACGTGCGTTGTTATCACTATAGGTTTGGATATATGGGAAAAAGGATTTAGATGTAAATTCAGCTCGAAAATAACTTTTACGCATCGATGTGTATATACTTATATCCCCCATAACATAAATGTAATTTCCATTTTACCAACCGGGAGAAAAATTTATAAATCCAAAAAAAGAGCTTTAATAAAAGGTTTGGCTATCGAGGAATATATACGTATATTTAGGTATATTAAAAAATAAAAGGTTATGATTTATTGGGTATTAACAATTGTAGTGATTTTAGTTTTAGCAGGATTAGCAGAACTAGTTTGGAAAATAGCAGGTGGTATTGTCAGATTGGTTTTTGGTCTAATTAAAACTATTTTACCATTTATGTTGATAGTTGTTATTTGTGATTTCGTTATTGAAATTTTTGAATACTAAGGTTTGGCTTCCGTAAATAAGGATATTATATTTAGATATATTAAGAAATAAAGGTTATGAAAAAAGTAAATTTGAATGTTGTAGGATTAAGTATGTTAGTGTTAGCTATCACTAGTTTGTTTAAAGGTCTTGAAGATGCGTTTTTGATCTTCTTAGTTCTAAGTTCAGCTATGTTTGGTGCAGCTCGTATGAATGTTTTAATGGATGGTAAATCTAATATTAGAAAATCAAATGCTCTCTTAGCATTGTTAGGTTTAGCATTTGGTATTGCCAGTATGTTCACCTCAGGTGTCTTTGAAGTTATTTCTAGCTTTTTCTTAGGTACTTGTTTTGGTTTGATTGGTGTTAATATGATCTTTGAAAAGAACAATGAACAAGAAGATTAAGGAACTACTAGATAAGAGAGATATTCTTTCAGATATGGCAGAAGTGTTATATGGTGAGTTTTGGGTCGCTAATGACGAGTTCTATAACTCACCAACAGAGAAAGAAATGAGGGAAGTAATGGCCCAATTGAATGAATTGGGTTATGAGAATCCCGATATGAATGATGATACAAGAGCCCTCGGACAAATCATTCTTGATGAACTTGCCAAAAAAGGAATTATTCTAGATGAAGATAACATTCCTAAATGGTGGGAAGATGAAGATGAGGACGATGATGATAATTGGTTTGTATAAAAAAAGTTTTGACACTAACAAATTCCGCGTATGAGTACTTTCCTCCCTCCCGAACAAATCCTAAATAATCCAGAATATATCCAAATTGAGATCAAACCGGATGGCCTAGGTGGATCACGAATGGGACAAGTAACCCATCACACACGTGTTCCTTCAGTTAACCCACGTTTCCCGGACGAGGACGGTTGGGAAGACTACATGTATTTCCGTCATATAGGGTCTCATAACGCCGATGAGTCACCTAAAAATGGACTTGGCGGTTATGTTTATGTCCTCGTTAATACACAGTTTCCTGGTAAATGTAAGATTGGTATGACTACCAATCATCCTACTAAAAGACTACAACAAATTAATAATGCTGGTGTAGTTAACGATTGGGAACTAGCTTATCATTACAAGTGCTCTCGCCCGTTTGATTTTGAGCAAGCACTTCATGCCAAACTTGATTACTGTCGTACCCGTAATGATAGGGAATTTTTTGACATCCAAAGTGGAGAAGCAATTTTTCTCATTGAAGAAATGGGACATATGTTTAGTCCATTATGATCGTATATACGGATAGATGTATATTAGGACTTCGAACTCACCTTTTTAAAAGCTGGCTTGGAATCCAAAAATAGAGATATTATATTAAACTAAATTAAGGTTATGAAAGATAAAACATTCGGTATTTACACATTAAAGTACAAAAATCAAAACGCACCTACTTCGGGTGTTGTTTCTACTAAAGAACATTGGGACAATATCAAACTATATGTCCTAAATAAAGCCAATATAAACGTTATAGAACAATTTATTCTGTCCTATTACGATAATAATGAACTTAAAAAAGAAGTGGTTATATGATAAAAGATCTAATTTCTATTAATGTTAATGAGCTCAAAAGTTTTTTGACCCACATTATCGACAACAATCGTTTTTTGCAAGAGCAAGGAAAATCACCTGTTAGTGTTGAAGTTATAGGTGAAAGTGGTATTGGTAAAACTTCCGCCATTATTCAACTTGCTAAAGAGCAAAATCTTAACTTTGTAAAATTGAACCTATCCCAAATTGAAGAAATTGGTGACTTGGTAGGTTTTCCAATTAGACAGTTTGAAATGCAAAGAGATGAAGAGGGAGATAAAATTTGGGTTGATGAAAATGTTATAGAAGAAAAACGTAAACAAGGTTACTATTCAACAGGTTTAAATAGAATGAGTTATTGTCCACCCGAATGGATTAGTGGTAAAGAAGAAGGTGGTATTTTGCTTTTGGATGATTGGAATAGAGCAGATGTTAGGTTTATTCAAGCTGTTATGGAGTTGATTGACCGTCAACAATATATTAGTTGGACATTACCTAAAAATTGGCATATTATTCTTACTGCTAATCCTGATAATGGAGATTATTTAGTTAATAGTATTGATAATGCTCAAAAAACTCGATTCATTAGTGTTCAACTTAAGTTTGATAAAGATTGTTGGGCTAAATGGGCTGAGGAAAATGACATTGATGGTCGTTGTATTAACTTTTTGTTGATGAATCCAGAATTGGTCACTACTGATGTTAATAGTAGAAGTGTTTCAATGTTTTTTAATAGTATTAGTTCTATTAAGTCTTTTGAAGATAGTTTGCCTTTGATTCAAATGATTGGTGAGGGTTCAGTTGGGCCTGAGTTTAGTAGTTTGTTTACTATGTTTATCAATAATAAGTTGGATAAGATTATTTCACCTGAAAATATTTTTGAACAGGATGAAAAATATGTTATGACTACTTTGAAATCAATTGTTGGTAAAGATGATAAATACAGAGCAGATATTGCTTCAACTTTAGCTACTCGAATTGTTAACTATTTGGATGTTTATGCTAATAAAAATAAAGTTGAAAAATCAACTATTGACAGGATTTCTAAAATAGTTAAAGAAGAAATTTTTACAACAGACATTTGTTATAACATGGTTAGGTCAATTTATAATAATAATATTACTAAATTCAAAACTATGATTATGGATAAAGAATTAGTTAAATTTATAATGAAATAAAACATGAGTAAATTTTTTAAATTAAGCTACCAATATAATTCTTACCAACAATACCACCAGTTTAGTTTTTCATGGTGGTATAATCAAGGTTTAGAGTTTAAAGAAGTTAATATTTTAGAGAACAGAGTGCAAGATGTAAAAGAACTTCTTGAACTACCTGGTAGTGATATAAATGGAGAAATAATATATGCTGGTAAAGGTTCTAATGTACCTAGACATAAACTAAAATCATATATTGAAGAGAATAATTTGAAAAAAACATCTCGTGTACAAACAGCAAATACTATTATTTTTGATAAAAAAGAAATTGAGGAAGTTTTAAATTATTATAAAAGAGCAAGTAAGGGAGAATTTGCTTTTGTTAATTTTACTAAAGAGATTTGTGATGTTATTATAAGTTATCTCAAGTCAAATAAATCTATGTATTCAAATTTTGAAGATGAAATTAAAAACAAAATAGGAAAAATATGGGCTATTGAAAAAGATAAGTATTATGATCTTCCCTCTGATTTAAAGAAAATAATCAACTGTACAGAGTTTAAAGAATGTTATGAAATGCATAATTATAGAACTCAAAAGATTTTAGACATTTGTAGTGTTATTGATGTTTATTTAGAGGATAAAGATACTAAAAGTATTGTTTGGGATGATTATATGTTAGAAACTCTAAACTCAGAGGGCATTGAGTTGGATGCAGAGTATTTAGAAACATTTCATAATATGTTAAAAAGTAATGAAACATCAGATACCCAATTAGCTTTAGAAATGTTGACTAATATTAATCTTGAAAAAGATGGTTTATCAGTTGCTCTTCTTTTAAATGAATATAGAGATAAATTTGGTTGGGGTACAGGAACTCAAAGTCAAGCATATAAAATTTTGAACAAATATTTTAGTAGTAAAGGAATTCATTGGAAAGATGACTTTAGAGCCTTTTCAGCAGGGTTATGGAATTACTATGCTAATGATAATAAAGCTAAAGAAATTATAGGTGGTTTTGTTCAAAATAATATTAACAAATATTTGAACAGGGCAGGTGACAAATTTGTTCTTCAAATTGATAATTTTAATCTTAGCTTATATAAAAGAAAAAAATAATGTTTAACATTTACGAAGAAATAACTAAATATTCTAAGCAGTTAATGCTTAAAGAACCATTTTATGGTTTATTCCTAATTAGTCTAAATAAGGAATTAGATAAAAATATTCCAACTGCTTGTGTTACTCCAGACAATATTAATGTTAAACTAAAAGTTAATCCTGAATTTTGGAGTACATTAGATGATAAAACTAAGTTAGGAATTCTTAAACATGAACTTCTCCATGTTGCTTTCTTTCATTTAAATAATTGGGATCGTTTTGATAATAAACGTGTCTATAATATGGCTGCTGATTTAGAAATCAATCAGTATATTAACTCTGATATGAAAGGTGAAGCTTGGGATGGTTTGGAAATTGATGGTCCTAATTTTGCTCCTCTTAATCTTGAACCAAGAAAAGGTACAGGATATTATTATGGAAAGTTGATTGGAGAAATTGAAAACAATCCAGAAGGTGATATTGCTAAAATGGCTAAAGAAGGAGGTAGTTTTGTTATTGATGTTGAAGGAAGTGAGGGGATGAGTGAGGCAGAAAAGAAATTAATTGCTAAACAAATTGATCACCAGTTAAAAGAGATTGCAGAGAATTTAGAGAAAAAAGGTAGAGGTAGAGGTTTGATTCCAGGTGAAATGAAAGACTATATTGATAGTTTGTTTGAGGTTGTTGAACCTGTTATTGATTGGAAATCATACCTAAGACGCTTTAATAGCATGTCTACTATGGTCTATACTAAAAAGACTCGTAGGAAGCCAAATAGACGTTTCAATAGTGGTCCTGCCCTTAAAATAAAGCCTAAGAAAAGAACATTAGTAGCTATTGACACTTCAGGTTCTGTTTCTAATGAAGACTTGAAAGAATTTTTTAATGAAATCCAACACATTTATAAATCAGGAACTTATGTTGATATTATAGAGTGTGATACTAAAATTCATAGGGTTTATGAGTATAAAGGAATTAAAGAAAATATTGAAGTACAAGGTAGAGGTGGCACTGACTTCGAACCGGTTATGCGGTATTTAAACCAGCATAAAACGTCTTATGCCAACCTAATATATTTGACTGATGGAGAATGTGTCTCACCTGAGACTCAACCTATAAAACCAATTTTGTGGGTTCATTGTTCAGAAAGCAAAATAAATGAAGAACTTCCAGGTTCTAAAATTCAAATTAAAAGATAACATATTTATAACATATGTCAAAGATTGTACTTTTAAGTTGTACCAAATCTAAAATGGACAAACCATGTCCAGCTAAGGATATGTACTCACCTTCACCAATGTTTCAAAAAACAAAAGCATATGGTGAGGGACTTAAACCTGATAAAATGTTTATCTTATCTGCTAAGTATGGGTTGTTACCTATGGATAAGCAGATTGAACCATATGATTTAACTCTCAAAACAATGAAATCAGATGAAAAAAACCAATGGGGAGATATGGTAAAAGGACAAATGAGCAAAGCAGGATTATCTCCAGAAAAAGATAAGTTTGTTTTCTTGACAGGCTCAGAGTATATGAAACCATTAGAAAAATTTATTCCAGCTGATAATGTTGAAAAACCAATGGAAGGAAAAAGAATGGGAGAAAGATTGTCTTGGTTGAATACACAAGTTAAAAAGTTACAAGAATTTGTTAAACATATTAAAAACATGATTTATGAAATTGTCAAAAGATAAATTAAACGAGTATATTGATTTGTATTTAAGTGACTCTTATGACTATGAAGATAGTGAGACACATACATTAAATGAAAATGTGCTTAAACCCGTTAAAAACCTTCTATTAGAGTCTAACAAAGATGGAATGACGACATTGCTAGAAATTTCAGGCAACGTTAATAAACGTGATAGAGCGGTTATAGACGACTTTATTTTATACCTAGAAAATCTTTAAAAACCTCTTTTGGGAGAGGATTGATTAGGGTTTGGCTTGCCAGGAACCCGATGTTATATTTATATCATAATAAGAAAAAATAAGAGTTATGTTAGACATTAAAAGTAATCAGTTCCTAAACAAATCCGAAATTCGCAATCGTGCAAATTCAATTTTCACTACTAAAGGTGCTCCTGAAACTAGTGACAAGTATTCACACATTCCAACTGAAAAGATCATTGATGATATGGCTGCTTTGGGTTGGGGAGTAGTTGATGCTAAACAAGTTAAAGCTCGTAAAAATCAAGGTTTCCAAAAACACCTTATTGTGTTCCGTAACAATGATATTCAGATTACCGCTGAAGATGGTGATAATGTGTTTCCACAAATTTTGTTAACAAATTCACATGATGGTAAAAATGCCTTTACTTTTACAGCTGGTTTGTTCCGTATGGTTTGTGAAAATGGTTTGGTTATTGCTTCAACTGAATTTGAGAAAATGAAAATCCGTCACATGGGTTATAATTTTGAAGAGTTGCAAAACACTATCAAGTCAATGGTTGAAAAATTGCCTTTGACTGTTGAGTCACTTAATAAGTTTCGTGAGGTTGAATTGAACCAAGAACAAGCGCTTGAGTTTGCTAAAAAGGCTCTTGAGTGTCGTTTTGACGAAACAGAAATGACTCGTATTGATGTTGATTTGAATGATTTGCTTACCGCAAAACGTAAAGAAGATCAAGGATCTGATTTGTGGTCAATTTATAATGTGATCCAAGAAAAATTGGTTCATGGAGAATTTAATTATAAAGCGGGTGTTAAAACTCGTAAAGCTCGTAAAATCAAGAACTTCAATAAGGATCTAGAATTGAACGAGAAGTTGTACGATTTGGCTCTTGAGTTTGTCTCTTAAGAGCCTTATCATTATATTAACGATATGAATGAAATGGATGATATGGCACTACAAGAAGCAATGTTTAACAGTCAATGCGATAAAATACTAGCGCGAGCCGATTATTATAATTTGCAACTTGAAGTAGTTTATTCAGCGTTCAAACATAAAGAAGACTTCCCACAAGCATCGCTCCTAGAATGTCTACAAGTAGGAGCAGATGAGTGGGATGTAAATCTTTAAAGATATGCTGTTGTGGTGGAATAGGTAGACACGCGGGACTTAAAATCCCGTGACCCGAAAAGGTCGTGCCGGTTCGATCCCGGCCAGCAGTACTAGGAGACTCACGTAGTTCGTTCTTTAATTTATTGAATTACCAATGTTCGGGATGTAGCGCAGTCCGGTAGCGCATCTGGTTT